>Ga0196901_1000676_pt1 | contig 17668 bp, 32 predicted proteins | sample CB_VirMetaG_FD_169099 | JGI IMG/M metagenome (GOLD analysis project Ga0196901, IMG submission 169099) | Freshwater to marine saline gradient viral communities from Chesapeake Bay - CB_1504_1 Viral MetaG (v3) (version 3) | ecosystem: Environmental > Aquatic > Marine > Coastal | place: USA... | reverse complement strand
CACGCAAGGTGTGCGTCTGGTTGAGAAACATTTGGGTATGTCGCCTGTTATTTATACGGCGGCATGGTTCTGGAATCCTGCCGTGAAGGGTGCGGTTGTTGGGCATTGCCCGTTGTGGCTTGCTCGTTATTCGGTGCCTGATGTGCCGCATGATCCGAGTGAGTGGGCTGATCATGCGATGCGATACAAGCAGCCTGTGGTGCCGAAGGACTGGTCACAGTGGGATGCTTGGCAGTTCTCTGCCGAAGGTAATTTCAGGGGCCATGTGTACGGTACGTCATCGACGCATCTTGATTTGAATATCATGCGGGGCGAATCATGGGACAGGTTCGTTGTTGATAGGAAGAAGCCTGAGGTTGTCCCGCCGTCAATCAATTATGATCGGAGTTTCAAGATGAGAATGGTTGTACCGCCAGTCAGGGTTTACGATTCCCGTCATGCTGGCGCACATGCTAGGGGTGAGTCCCGTCGTATCCGTGTGGATGCTGTGGATGCGGCGTTTGTGAACATCACGGTGATCGATCAGGGTGGTGGCGGTTGGCTGACTGCTTGGGGTGCTGGCAACATGCCTGTTGTCAGCAACGTGAACTGGGGTGCAGGTCAGACGATTGCTAACACCAGTTGGGTGCCTGTTGTGGATGGGCATATCAACGTGTTCACCAGCGCACCATGTCATGTGCTGGTGGACTTGCAGGCGTCATCCTGATTCGTGCCTGAGGTGGGATTCGAACCCACACTGTACGCAGTTTGAGTGCGCCGCCTCTGCCGTTGGGCTACTCAGGCTGGAAGTCTGGTTCGATGGCGTCCCTGAGAACTTCAATCAGTTTACCCATCTCTGCCATCAGCATGTAGACGGCTGTGGTGTCGCCCGAGGTGGCGTCGTCCCAGCAGTCAATCAATAGTTCGGCGTCGTACTGGGAGATTTCGAATCCGATTTCGAATCCGTTTTCCAGTTTGCGGTGAGCGATGTCCAGCATTCTTCCAATCTCGTCCAGTTCTGATTCATCGAAGTGCTCTGTCATTTTCTGCTCTTTGCTTCCGCTATGGCACGGCATGATCTGATTGCGTTGTGGATATCCAGCAGGTGTTTGCGTGGCAGGCCGTGACGTTCCACTTCTGCTTTCAATGATTCCAGTGTTGCTTCTAGTTCTACGACTTCTTTCTTATTCATCTGCCAGTTCCAAGGTGAAATGATTTGCGATTACCATGCCTGTGACTACAGCATACCCTACGATATCCATGAGTGTGTCTAGCAATGATTCGTTGCGGGGGATTGGGTTGGATGATATGTTTCTGGTCAGGTTGTTTAGTCGTTCAATCTTGTCGGACATGCGGACAGCGATCCCCATGATTCCGAAAGCAAGAATGTTTCCCGTACCGTAATCATGTTGCTTGTTGCACAACAGGTTGACCATCTGGTCGATATCCCATTGGCCTCTGTCTTTCAACGCACGGCACGCCAACGTGCCGGTGCTGATAATGAAATGTCCCAGCCTCCATTGAGCACCGCTTTGCGCCAGTTCCTCTGGCTGTGCTTGCTCAATCAATCGTGGCCCGCGGGTGCGAATTGAATCAATAGCGTAATCGGATGCGTGAACGGCGTTGCGGTCATGGAACTCTAGTTCGTATCTTGCGGCGTCGTTCCATGTTTTGATTTCGCTGGCTAACATGAATCTCCTACCTGTCAACATATTTCTCTTTTATGTTTGGGTGTGCCAGCATGGCTTCTTTCAGAAGCCTGATGGCTTTCTGCACATTGTACCATGTGACACTCTTGGATGAGTAGCCCATCATTTCGGTGATCTGATTGTAGGTGTACCGATCATAGAACACCATCCGTAACAGCAGTTGATACGGTTGTTCTAGTTGATTGAGGGCGTCATCGATTTGTTCTATTGCCAGCCAATCAGTTGTCGGATGATTCACTTCTCCTTGCACCATCATCATCTCCTCAATCGGAGATGATGGGATCGCTGGGAGATGATTCAGATTATCCACTGTTCTCGGGGAACAGTTCGATTGGCAAACTCCAGTAAGGTTTCTGGTTGTCGGGGAACCTATCGACGGTCCCTTCTCGTTCCAGCAATAGCGACCACACGGACACACGTTCGCATGTGGACCGCTTTCGGTATGAGTCCCATACCCACAGGTAGCAATCTCCAAACGTGTCCCACAGTCTGAGGTTGTCAAGTTTTTCAAACTTGACTTTCAAGGTGGGTTCTTTCGCACGGGATGATACGCCCATCACCTCGTAGGCTCCGTCGGCTAGCAGGAAGTCGGGTGCCTGCCTGTAGAACACGGGTAGGCGTGCGACAGGGAAGTCTGGTCTGTCGATTCCTAGGCGGTGAGCGTGCGGATATTGTTCTAGGAATGCCTTCTCGGCGGTGCTTCCCATTGTTTGATATCGGCCAACCCAGTTCTGATCTTTATAATCGAACGTCATCGTTTCTCTCCTCGGACAATCATCACACATTTGTCGTCCTCGAAAGCGATGCCGTTCAATCCGTCCAACAATAACTTCAAATAGTTATCGGTGTCACCTCTGAGTTTCGATGTGTGTTCTGAATCAATGGGGGTTATCGTCACTTCTGTTTCTGTGGTGCGGAAGATTGCTTCAATCATCACTGGCCCGTCATAGTACGGGCCTCTGAGTTTCGTATACAGTTCACTGATGTACGCTTCTGCCGCCAGTGTGCGTGCAGGTGTGAACACTCTGCCTCGCCTGCCTAGACGGGGGCGTCCTTTCACGGTTGGGCGTTGATCAACCGTGAACGTGAACGGTCTTTTATTTGATTTGCGGCGGGGCATATTGAATCATATCATTCCAGTTACCCGTAGGCTCGGCGCACCATCTTGTCGATTTGCTCGTCGCAGTCGGCACGACCGTGGAACTTGCCCCACCTGCGGTCGGCGTCACGAATCACCATCGCACACGCTGACGCTGACATGCCTGATTCGTTGCAGATGTGGGCGAGTCGGGCCAACGTGTTGCTACGGTCACGGCCCTGCAGGGGGCCGTCACGCCAGATCACATAGCCCAGCCCACCGATCTGTCGTAGTCCTTCGGCAAGGTCGGTGGACGGGTCGGACACGTTGAACACGACATGCTGTTGAGCAGGCGGCTCATACATTCGTGCGACCCTGCGGATGATATCGGGCGTGTTGATATTGATTGTTGCTTCCCGCACGAAATCAACGAGCGGCATCGGAGCACCGTTCATATCAAGGATGACACGACGGACTGGTGTTTCCACCAGCCCTCCCAGATAGGGGAGGCGAACATAGTTCCCGTACTTGGTTAGCGAAACATCCGTCTGCTTCGGGTTGATTTCTTTGGGTACCATGTCGCACACCTGATGGGCGAGCAACTGCATGTTGCGCATTGCTTCCGCTTCGATGGGGCGGTCCACAAAAATCCAGACATGATATCCCTTGGATCGGGACCGTTCAATCCATGACACGATGGCGGCCTGATACAACGTGGCTTGCAGTAGCAACGCTTGGTCGTAGTCCTCTACGTCAATGTCGGTGCAACCCCATGCGCAGATCGCACCGTCAGGTGTCGGCACGGCAGGGTATACACCCATGCCTGAGGTGCCGTTCAGGTGATCGACCCAGTGGTCGTCAGTGATTTTCGATTTGACGCATCGGCCTTCGTCGTGTCCGTACACATCGCCACGGCCACGGAACAATCTCACAAATGCGTCCACAGTTGCGGTGGTGTCGGGTGTCATGGTCAGCATAGTTTCCTCCTGTGCTGGGTTGGGTTGTTAGAAGTCGTCCCACAAATCTTGCACCGCTAGTTGCGAGGCGTCGTCTGTGGGTGCTGTGGTTGATTCGCTGGGCGACTGCGAGAATCCGTTGATTCGTAGCAGGCGGCCCGTGCCTGCCTCAATCTCGTAGTCCATGTCGTCCAACAGGTGTGCGTCCTGCCGCTTGCACTTGACAAGGTTGATTGTCACCGTGTTCTCATGCAACTGTTGTTCGTATCGCAACAGGTCTAGGCGTTCCAACATGCGTTCAGATGCGGACGACTTGTCTAGTTTCTCAATGATATCTGCGATCTGTGATTCGATTTCGAACTTCTTGCGTCGCACGCCAATGATGTGTGATGCCTGCTGTTCACCACCGTATGCACCTGACGAGATGGTTTGCTTCTTGCCGTCCGCACCTGCGGTGCGTGATGACTGGTGGAGGACAATCAACGGGATGTTGTGCCGCTTGCCGAACGCTTTGATTGTGTTCGCTTTGGCAGGCACAGTCTCGTCACCTGTCAACAATTCCAGATAGTCGAACACCATCAAGCGTGGCTGACCGAGGTGCTTGTCCACCTCAATCATTGATTTCTCCATGTCGCTCAGGTTCATGAACTGGTCGAACACTGCAAGGTTCGGGAACCATTCACGGGCTGTCTGCTCCAACATTTCAATCGACTTCGGATCGTTGTTGGCGATACCTGTTTCAAGTTCACGGCCTTGTACCTTGTGAACCAGACACGCCAACTTGATTAGAGTCAACGTGCGTGGCTCGTCAGGACAGAAGTAGACGACCACTTTGTCACGGTTCGCCACCAGAATCTGCAACAAGAACAGAGTCTTGCCTGAGTGGGAGAACCCGTTGATTAGACACATCTCGGACGGGGCCACACCCCTGACCTGCATGTCTAGGTCATTGAATCCAAAGTAGATTCGTTCATCGGGATGTTGCGCCCAATGCACATAGTCGGGGATGGCGTCTGCTAGTGGGCGATACAGGGCTGGCTTCTCATGATTCAACCCTGAAGATGAGTGGAGCGGGGCGATTGATTCGCCCCGCTCCACCATCGCCCATCGCTCTGCGATGAGGGATGATTCCATCAGTGTCAGTTCCTCGGCGGCCAGAAAGCGAAGTCGTCACCCTTGGCGTTCTTGGTGCCGTCAGCGGACTTGAACCACGGACGCTTAGGGTTCTGCGACAGGCGGTCACGGTTGTCGAACACTGCGGTAACGCCAGCGGCGGCACACTGGGAGGCGAGCCAGTCGGGCAGAGGTCCGTGCTGGGTGCCACGCACCTGCACCGTCATGTTCGTCGGAGCCTGAGCAGGTGCCGTGAACTGGGGGACAGGCTCAGGTGCGACGGTGCCACCGAATGCGTTGGCGACAGCCTGCGCAGGGTCGATGTTGTGCGCCGCCTTGATTCCGTCCAGCACCGCTTCGAAAGCGGCGTGCCAGTTGGTGATGTTCAGGTTGATATCATCCCCCGTAGGGGTGAGATCAGCCGCAATCTTTGCGGCAACCTGAGTGATGATTGACTCATCCTTGCTGATATTCATTTGCATCTCCTTCAGATGCTCGGTCCCGTCGGGATGACGGGTAGTTGGGAACTTGGGGCCAGCCGACGGGAGGAATCCGCATCAACCGAACGGCGTCGGCTGACCCCTGAGGCATGATCAAATTGTATCACGGCTAGTTACGGCAGGTGAGAACCCTTGCAGATCGACCAGTAATCACACCATGTCGATGAGCACAGCACATGCTGGTCATTCATGAACCAGTCACGTTGACCTGACGAGATGACTGCCTGATCGACTGCGGCTTTGGCTTGACGGTGGAGGAAATCATAGTGCGAACGGTTGCGTGTCACCTCCACGACCTGAGGCTTGGGTGATTGCTGACGCACCATGACACCGAACCTAAAGATTTGTTCGGCTCCATCAGCCAGCCCGTTTGATACGGCAGCAGCGCAATAAACAGTAGGCTGGTGCGCTTTCTTCTGTTTCTCTGATTCATTGTAGGCACGGCTTGCGGTTTTCCAATCCCAGATCACACCACTAGGTGTGATGTAGTCCATTGTTCCTTCCATCCAGATGGCGTACCCGTTCACGGCCACCTGTCCCGTATCATACTTGAACTTGTGTTCGACTCGTCCGAACCATTCAACCTGAGGGGCAATGGTTTCCACCCACCCTGTGACCATAGCGGCCACAGAGGGGGGGATGGTGTCGGGCTTGTCGGAGATGCGTGTGAGTTTGATTGGCTTGGACAGTTCGTCGGCAACTTGCTGTTGGGCGACTTCAATCATGTCGTCCAGCACAATCTCCTCATGATTCTGGTAGCGCAGTAGCGCCCATTCGATTGCGGAGTGGACGCCAGTGCCGATGGCGGTGGCGTCCGATCCTGACCGAAACATGGGCATGGTCAGCGCAAGGTTGGCACGCTGTGGGCAGATCATCAGATCACCCAGCCATGATTGGCGCACATAGATGCGCTTGTTCTCGTCGTCAGTCCTCATCGTAATAATCCTCCGTTGGTTCGAATCGGTCAAAGCAAATCGTGATTGGTTCAACCGTATCATCATAGTCACGGCCTGCGATTGGTTCGGAATCATCCAGCCAACTGTACGGTTCGCAGTCATGATGAATGTAGGTGGCGAGGTCGTGACACACTCGGCCACACACTTGACATTTTTCTGTGTGCATCACCATCCTCCCCTTGCGAATCGGACGAAGGTGCCGTCGGCGCATTCCTCGCAGGCTGGGGTGACTTGAATCGTGTCGGGTGCCACGATTGAATCGGGGCCGATGGCGTCGATGATGACACCGACAGCCTCGGCGTGCTCGCCGCCGTTGATTCGGCAGATGGCACACTCAACGCCCTTGTGCCATGTGGCGTACTCATGGTCGCCTGAGTAGGTGAATGTTTCTTTCATTTGTTTTCCTCCTTGTTCGGTGTTGCGATCTTGATTGTCAGGTACGGTTCCTGCATGAAGTCGGGGTCGTCATCGTAGCGATGATACACCACCACATAGGTGTCGTCCCCGTCATGATACAGGTTCAGGTCGATGCTGAAGTCACGGCAATGTTCGGGTTCAATCCCGAACCACTTGTCGTTCTCAGCAATCGCCGTGAAGTTCACTCGTTGTTTCATTTGTTTTCCTCCTTGATTCGGAAGTTCTCATGATACCACTTGCCAGCACCACGATCACTCAGTCCCCACTTCTCACACAGTTTATACAGGCTCATACCATCCTGCACATCCTGAACTATGGCATTCACATCGTCCCAAGTGTAGGACCGACGACCACGATTGTACGATACCGCCGTGTTGTAATCGTCAATCGTCAACCCTAGTGACTTGATTGTGTCTGCTATGGTACCATTGGTGGAATGGTAGTGGTCAACGACGGACTCTTTGACTCTTTTCCAGTATTGGAAATGAGTCTCTTGATTCAATCGTCCAGTGATTGACCCGTTGTTATTCACCGATTTGGCGTAGCCACCATCAATCCATTTATCATGCAGGATCAACAGCCTTTCGAACAAATCAAGCAGTTTGTCTGGGGTCCACGGGATACTGTAATCAAAGTATTCCGCCACCTCCTGCAACATCCACAGGTCGGACACCTCGGGCATGATTGTGACGGGTGCCGTGATGATCACATCACATAGGCATCCGTCCTCATGATCTGCGATTCCGCATTGATCTATCATTTGATTTCCTCCATCGTCACAGGCTTGCGCCCATGCTTGTCGTTCGCACACGCTGGTGCATACTTGATTGGGACCATGACCTGCACGGTATTACCGCACTTCGGGCAACGGTACCGCCCCCCTTTGGGGGCGGTACCGCCAGCCTTCGTCACTCCTCGTCCCAATCGAACGAGGTCAGACGCTCAACCGCATCCGCAATTGACTCGCTGTCATCCTCAGCGTCCGCCTGCATTTCGACGTAACGCAGAGCGGTCACCGCCAACTCGGCAACATCCTGCAGATTCTGCTCATTGGTCGGAGCATTCAACAGGCGGTCAAGTTCCACCTGATCGATGATGCCCTCATCCAAGGCGTACATGATTGCCGCACTAGCGACGCACGACTTGTTGTAGGTGTCGGCGCAGATCGCAACCAGACCGTCAGCGGAATCGCACAGCCACTGAGGCAGGTCATGATTGTCACCGTCGTACTCGCCCGTCGTCGGGTTGATTCCACCAACGACCACGACGTTGCCAACCAGCGGCTCGCTACGATTGAACGCAGTCGAAGCGAGGAAGTTCACCTCTGCCGCCTCGTCGTACAGCCCCTCGTCATCGACGTAGCCGACGATGATGGTGCGGTTGCCGTCCTCGTCACCGAGTTCGCCACGCACAGCGTCGATTGCCCGACAGTTGCCGCCAATCATGTTGACGATATCCATGTAGTCGTCACACGCCACAAGCACAGGCTCGGGCTTGACGTTGATACCGGCAGGCAGAAGCCAGCCGTTGACGTAACGGGTTGATTCTTCCATGACACACCTCCTAGTGTGTGGCTGTCTCATCAGTGCCGCAGTGCCACCTGCGACATACCCCCACCTTAGCGGCAGGGGTTTCGACTTGTCAAGTACCGGTCACCGTTCGTTGATCTCGTCGCAAGAGAACTCACGAACAGGCCAATCCTCGAAGAAGTCGGCATCAATCTCACGGGCCACGGCCCGAGCCATACGATTCACCACCGCATTCGCAGTCAGCGCATCGTCCTCCCTCCAACGGCTGTGAATGTCACCCAACTTGACCAGTAGCATCAGGTCGTCGGTCACATTCATCATCGCCTGCACCTCGGCAGGCGATACCGTGATCGTGATTGAGCGTGAGTATTCACTCATGATTCATCCTCCATTTCGTCGTATTCTTTGTCTGATTCGATTACATCCCACGCCTCATTTACAGCGTCCTCAATGAAGCGCCAGATTTCATCCTCAATCCATCCATGCACCTCGCGGCACAAGTCATTGAATGAATCTTCACGCAACGCCTCCATGCTGGTGGCGTGGTCGATGCTTGTGCCATTCATTGCGAGTCTGAATTTTCCGTCGGGCTTGACCTCTAACGCCAGTTCCACTGACGAGAAATCAAAGTCCAGATCGACCCACGCAAGATAGCGCTTGGTTTCTTTTTCACTCATCGTCATCCTCCTTGATGTCGTATCCATTGAGCGATTCAATTCCTGCCCCAATCAGGAACAGGCCGAAGGCCACACAGAAGATCGTGAAACCTACGTCCATCAGAAAGCCTCCGCATACAGGTGACGCTCATCGGCGTCCATGTTGATTGCATCCAGCACCTGATCGGCGTACATCATCTTCCACGCCGAATGATTCCACACGTTCAGGCAATCAATCGGTGCGTCGCCACGGTCGAACGCCTCGTATGATTCGTAGACATCGACGTACTCGCCGAAGCACCACTGGTACATGTAGCCGTGCTTGTGGAACACGGTCATGACGGTATCTTCTTGCATTACCAACCTCCTAGGTTGCTCGTTGATTGATTCGCTACCACTGTACCCCAGCGATAGCCGACAGGCAACCATCCCCAACCACAAGGATGATTGCCCGTCGGCCACCGCCGAAGCGGTGGGGGATCACTCCCCCACCAGCCCCAGCCGCTTGAGGTGCCACAGCACCCACTCGGTCGGATGATTGCCAGCGTCAGGCTCACCCTCAAGGCGATGCTCGTCACGATTCACGATGATTTGCGCATCCACCTCGTCCGCCAAGTCCTGAGGGATGGCGACCGTGGAACCCATCGCCCAATCACTGCCACCGTTCCGCTCCTTACGGAGAGCGAAGATCATCCGCCGAAGCATCGACGGGTGACCACAAGCGAACATCAGCGCATCGATATCGCACACCGTGCCAGCCTTGTGAGCCGCAATCAACGGGGTGTGAATCCCAGCGGTGACACCCCGAACGGGGGACACGATGTGAATCTCCAGCGAATGCCCCAGCATCTGCAGGACTTCCAGCAGAGCGGCCACAGCACCACCACGCCGAGCCATCCAATCGGCGGCATACCGAGCCGATGCGCCGGGGTCCATGAGCACCCTGAGCACCTTCTCAGGCTTGTCCTCAGGCTCCGTCGGGAAGGCAATCATGCACTCGGGGTGACCCGTCATGAAGATGCCCATATCAACGGCGGCACCAGCGACATCCATCGTCGGGACGAAGGTGAAGTCCACGACCTCGGACACCTTGTCCATGACAAGGGTCCGTGTCGCATCCACGATTGGCCGAGCCTCATGCCAGCCGTCCTTGGCGAGCCGCAGAGCGGCATCATGATTCGGCGTGCCAGCCCAATGATCGTCCCCCGAATCATACGGGGCCATATTCTCGGCGTAGCCGACGAACTCGGCCAGCGAATCGAAGCGGTCAATCATCGTGTCCATGATTCCTCCAGTGTGTGTGCGGTTGATTGATTGTGGGTGGGTGGGTGCTGAGGTCACAACGTGACCCCAGTACCCTCCAGCACCTTGCGAGCGGTGTCCGAGGTGTCACCCTTCAGGATGGCATCGACTGCCGCCGAGCGGAATGATTCGCCGATGGCGACCAGCGTGGCACCATCGAACGCCGACCGTGGCGTGATCACCACATTGTTCAGACCGTAGGTCTGAGCGTTCCGACGAGCCGTCCTCCAGAGGGCGACCCACTGTGAACGCTTGATCTCGCACTCCAAGCGAGCGGTCACACCCTCAAGCACGACCCTCTCGTCAAGGACCAACTCGGTCATGACGAAGCGGTCAAGGAACGAAGCGTCCTGCTTGATACCCTTCGGGTATTTCGGCGTCGGACCCTGCCCCGTGTCGTTGGCGGCGGCGATGATGATGCAATCATCATGACGGTCAATCATCGCATCAGGGAAGGCGACCTTGCCATTGGCAAGGGCCATGTTGATTCCAGCGGCGAGGTTCGGCGTAGCCGACGAAGCCTCATCCAGCAGGAAGATGCCACCGTTCTCCCAAGCCTCCCTGAAGGGAGTCCGAACAACCTCGCCCCTAGCGTCGGTGTACCCGAAGAAACTCACCTCAGTGAGTTGAGCGGTCACAGACTTGCCGTAGAACGGCAGGCCAAGATGCTCGGCGATTTGGATGGCCAGCGTCGTCTTGCCGGTCCCAGCCTCACCGTGGAGCCACGGGGTCAGGCCAGCCTGCACCCTTGCCAGCACCTTGCCGAAGTCCTTGTGCTTACCGTCGTAGACGGTCGGCGTCGGCTCTGGAGTCGGCTCCAGCACCGGCACCGAAGGTGCCGGAGTCGGAACCTGACCACCAAGAACTGCGTTCTTGATAGCCGTGAACAGTTCCTCGTTCGTCGAAGCCTTCGGCATCGACAGGTGAAGATTGGCGGCGGCTCGGCGCAGTTCCTGACGAGACAACTCGTCAAGACGGACCCAGACACAAGCCTCACGAGGAACGGGCCTCGTAGAGGCCCCGAACGACACGGCAACGACAACCTCGTTGTCGTCGTCGAAGTCCACGGTCACCTCAGTGACCCAGCGAGCAGGGATAGCACCCATGTTGATTACCTCCAGTAATCGGTTGTGGTTGATTGGGTTTCACCACCGAAGGTGGTGAGTGGTGGAAGCGGAATCGAACCGTCAACGAACCCAAAGGGTTCGGTACTGCCTGTACCCACCGAACTGTGTACGCTCCAATCGTGCCGTTCGGACCAATAGCCACCGTCGCTCCCAATCAACGACTGAGCCCGATGCCGACTGCCACGCCGACACCGTTAGGTGTCGCTACCACCTAACCCAATCGTTGACCTTCGGTCGAACGATAGCCTACGGACTTGCCCCAAGAGTCTACCGACCAAAGGTCGGGCTACTACGGAACTCACCGAAGGTGGGCCAATCACCTAGGTTCCTCAAGCGCCATGTTTCAGGCCCCTCGGCTTACCTTCGGTAAACGCTACCACACCTCCTACAGCCTCAGCGTACCCGCCGCTTCCGAGCCTCAAAGAAAGGCTCCACGGACGGACTGTGCTGCTTGTGTCGTTTGCGACTGGACTGCTTCGGTCGTCGCCGACTGATTCCAAAGGTAGCGTCGCCGACCGCCGAAGTCAAATCGCCGACCATGCGCATAATGCCTATACGGTCGGCACACGCATGTGCGACACCGCAGGCGGAACTGCGCACGGTGTCAATCAATCGTGCGGCCCGATTGTTGATTGGTCGTTTCGACCCGAAATCCGCGCTGAAATGGGCGGATGGGAGCACGGTCGGCCTCGGGCAACACGACCTGCACGCCGCACGGGGGGGTACACGGGGGGGTGCGCACGCTCGCGGGTGTATGATTCTAACTGTTCAGGGCCAGAGCACCCTATTGGATACCCCCACCCTTGTTTCGTTAGGAGTCCCGTTGCTGTTTACATTTTGTAAAATGTTACAGGGTGCGGTTCTGGATGGACCGTTTGATGTTGTGGGCCGCTATGGAGATGATCGTCCAGAACACTAGGTTCAATCCGATCAATGCTCCGAGGATGGCGGCCATCGTGTTGCGAACATCTACTAAGGTGTACGGTTTGTTTACCATTTTACTTTGTCTGCCCAGTATGCTGCGCTAAGTTTGCCTTTGGCGATGTTGGAGGCGTGTCGGGCTTTGAATGATCGGCGGCGAGCCGCATAGGATGCGGACTCGCCTTTCTTCTTGGGGGAACCAGATACGCCTTGCTGACCGAATCTGATGGTTTTGATTTGGTCGCCCTGTTTAGCGACAACAACATGTGATTTGGTCGGATGGTTCGGTGTCCGTTTCGGCTTGTTGTAGCCACTGACTCCAGCACGTTTCAGTCGGGGATCGGGTTTGTTCGGCATTACCGTGCCTTTCTTGCTGATCGGGACGCCTTCTTGGCTTTCGGTGTGTTCGCCACAAACTGTTTCCCAGCCTTGGTTCCACGCCGCTTCTTGTCGGAGGTAGCCTTGTATTCGGCTGCGCTCAGTTTAGCACGCGCCTTCCTAGGCAGATACCGTTCCCCCGTAGCCTTGGGGCCTTGAGTGGACGGCTTACCAGACTTCGTACCCCAGTCCTCTTTCGTCCATTTGGACAACGACTTCTGGGATTTCGTTTTCCCACCTTTGTATCCGCCACCAGCAGCCTCATACCGTTGGGCCAGAATCTGCGCCTTACGGGCAGACCACTGGCCCGCCTTACCACCCTTGGTTCCCGCCATCACTTCTTTCTTCAAGCGTTCCCGCAACTGTGGTTTGTCATAAGCCATTCGTGACGCTCCCTGTGGTCGCTATGGTAAATGGAACAACCGCCCTTAGGGGGCGGTTGTTACCATATCATCTTCTATATACAGGTGCTCCGTTCTAATAATTTTATGGGATTTGAACAAATTGTAAACCGATATCGGAAACACAGATACCCCCATAGCGAACACAGATCGATTAGAACGAACACACTAAGGGTGATGGCAGAACGAACACAAATGCTGGACGCCCGCCAAGAGGAATACTTGAACTGGCTACTTGCCCCTGCGCATGAGCGTACCCCTACAACTCAGGTAGAGTTCGCTCGGCATCTCGGGGTTGATTCGTCAACTTTGCGCAGATGGGAAAAGAAAGAGTATTTCAAGAAGGAATGGGAACGTCGGGTCAACGATCTTCAAGGTTCACCTGAACGCACCCAACGGCTGTTGGATGCGTTGTACAACAAGGCGTTGGGTGGCGACACCCGTGCAGCCACCTTGTATCTGCAGGCAACCCACAGGTTGACTCCTGCACCGTCATCAACATCTGCTTCCAAATCAATGGGCGAATTGTCCGACGAGGAACTAGACCAGTTGATTGGGAAGATGGCTGAACGAGAAAAGCACAGCCGTCAACTGAAAGCCATCTAGTATGATAGAATGCGGCAACTGCGGGATGGAATACCCGCCAACCGCAACACGGTGGCGATGCCCCGCATGTGGATACAAAGACACATGCTGCGAGGGTGCGCCCGCACATGGAAGATTAGAACGATCCACCTTTAGTAGTAGACCGAAACTTTCGGGAGATGATTATGTCGATTTCTAATTATGCTGAGAACAAACTGCTGGACACAATCGGCGGTACGTCGTTCTCTGTCACCACCCCTTATTTGCAGTTGCACACTGGTGATCCCGGTGAGGACGGCACCTCCAACGCCGCAGGCGAGACGACCCGTCAAGCCGCCACCTTCGGTGCGGCCTCTGGTGGTTCGATGACGACCACGGCGAACGTGACTTGGACGAACGTGTCCACCACGGAAACCGTGTCGCACTGGTCTGCTTGGGATGCCAGTTCGGCTGGCAACTGTTTGTGGACCGGCGCTCTGACAAGTTCCGCTAGCCTTGAGGCGGGGGATACGTTCCAGATTACCAGCCTGACTTTGACGTTGGACTGATATGGCAACGAACTTTCCTGCCAGTCTGGACACGTTGACGAATCCGACTTCTTCGGATTCGCTAAGTTCGCCCAGCCATAGTGCGCAACATGCGAATGTAAATGATGCTGTTGAGGCTTTGCAGGCGAAGGTGGGTGCGGATTCGTCGGCTGTCACTACGTCGTTGGATTATAAGGTTGCCCAGTTGGAGTCGGATGTTGCTGGGTTTACGTCGGGCAAGATTTTGCAAGTTGTAAACTCAACCCATTCGACGCAGGTGCTTGTGTCGTCCACCACTTATGCGGCTACTGGTGTCGCGGCGACCATCACGCCAACGTCGGCAACGTCCAAAGTGTTCGTGATAATCACGAACCCGATGTTGGCATGGAATGAGAACAACGGGACGACGGATAGCGGTCGCGGCTTGTCGAAGTTGTATCGTGGCGGCTCCGAGATTCACAACTTCGGACAGTTCGGTTACAACGCCAACGAACTACATCCCCGTGACATTCGATGGAACGGGACGCTTACGTTTATGGACAGTCCAGCGACGACAAGCGCGACGACGTATGAGCAATACATCGCAAGCAACGGCACCGCTTGGTCGGTGTTTTCGTGCTACAGCAACGACACCGCAAGTATTACTCTGATGGAGGTCGGAGCATGATTGACTACGCCGCAGTAATCCGAGCCAACTACCCCGGCTCCGAATACGTCCTTGTCGGTGACACTTACGACGGGCTGACATGGCTGTCAGACACGCCGAAGCCGTCGCAGGCCGAGTTGGATGCGGCATGGCCCGCCGTCCAACAAGCCGCACAGGACGTTGTGGCCGCCAAAGAAGCGGCCCGTCAGTCCGCTATTGACAAGTTGGCCGCATTGGGACTGACCGTTGACGAAATCAGTGCCGCTTTCGGATTGGAGAATAACTGATGGCTACCAATTTTCCGTCGTCGTTGGATTCGTTCACGAATCCAACCGCAGTAGACACTCTTGATAGTCCGCCGCACGACACCCAGCACGCTGACGCTAATGATGCTATTGAGGCCCTTCAGGCAAAGGTTGGTGTCAATAGTTCTGCGGTTGCGACTTCGCATGATTACATTCTGAATCAGCCGACCGCTTTGACGTTGAAGGCTCCGTTGGAGTTGTGGACCATTTCAGCAACAACGGCCACAGGAACCGTGAACGTCGATTTGCTAACGTCTGGCGCTCATTACTTTACGGCTGATGCAACGGCGAACTGGACGTACAACTTCCGAGGGGACGGGTCTACCAGCCTTGATTCTGTGTTGGCTGTCAGTGAATCGGTCACCGTTGTTCACGCAGTGACCAACGGTGCGACTGCTTATTATCCGACGGCGTTTCAGGTTGATGGTTCTGCGGTAACACCTAAGTGGTCGGGTGGTTCTGCACCAACTTCGGGTAATGCCAGTTCGGTTGATGCTTACTTGTTTACTGTTGTCAAGACTGCTAGCGCTACGTTCACGGTGTTGGCTCAGCAGGTTCAGTTTGCCTGATGCCGATTCTTGGTGCGGTCTCTCAGCCTGCTAGGGGCGCTTTCCGGTTTGGTAAGACCCGTATGCCTGAATGGGTTGAGTATTTGGTTATTGCTGGTGGCGGCGGCGCAGGCAACTCTGGCGGTGGCGCTGGCGGTTACCGCTCGTCGGTTGTAGGTGAAAATTCTGGCCGCAATTCGTCTGCCGAAAGCAGATTGGTTCCCGCAGAAGATACCAACTACACGGTAACTGTTGGCGCTGGTGGAGGTAATTCGGGCGGCACCCCAGGCAGCAACTCTGTGTTTGCTTCCATTACAAGCACTGGCGGGGGCGGCAACGCCCCCGGCGGGTACCCCGGCACCAATGGAGCGTCTGGTGGAAGTGGCGGCGGCGGTGAAATCTTTGGCGGCGGTTCCCGAAGTGGGGGAAGTGGAACTGCTGGTCAAGGTTACAACGGTGGTGGCGCAAGTGGTGAAGGAGTCGGTTTTGCGGCTGGCGGTGGTGGAGGCGCTGGTGGTGCTGGCGGTTTTGCTAGCGAAGGCGGTGGAGATAACGTAGTTTTTGGTAATGGTGGCGCTGGTTTGTATTCGTCCATTACTGGCACTTCAGTTTATAGGGCTTATGGCAAAGGCACTGGAGCGGCTGTTGCAGTCGTAAATACTGGCGCTTATCGGGTATCAGGGATTGTTATTTTGAGATTCCCTGCTGGTTCTCGGCTTCCGACAATAGGTGCAGGATTGACGTACAGCGATGCTAACTCTGATGCCACATATACTGTTCTTGAATTTACGGCTGGATCAGACAGCATTGTGTGGGAATCCTGAAAGGTGACGCTGTGGCACACTATGCTCTAATTGACGAAAACAATGTTGTTGTTCAAGTTATTACTGGCAGACATGAATATGAACTTGTAGATGGCGTTGACGACTGGGAAACATACTACGGAAATTTCCATGGCATGTTGTGCAAGCGCACCTCATATAATACTTATGCTAATGAGCATGTTCAGGGCGGTGTCCCGTTCCGCAAGAACTATGCTGGCCCCGGAGCAACGTGGGATGAAGCAAGGGATGCTTTTATTCCGCTAAAAGAGTATGAGTCTTGGGTGTTTGATGAAGATGCATGCAGTTGGGTTGCCCCAGTACCCAAGCCTGATGACGGTCTTACTTACTTTTGGGACGAGATAAACCAGAGATGGTTTCAGTTTGACATAGGTGAATAATCATGTCGTTGATCTACGACGACGCCTACGGATATGACACCCCAAACATTACGTTTGAGGGTGTCGGCCCAATCAACAACGCCTATACCGACCCGAACATCTCGTACCGTTCTGGCACTGCTTCGTATCAGGGTGCAGTAGTCAAGCAGGAAACTGGTAGCGGTTCAGGTGCGGGCGGATCATCTGTCACCTATACGACGGTTGATGTGTCCGCTATTTACCGTGGCTACAGGAACCATTACACCGCATACCGTCAGTCTGACGTTCTGTATACTGGTGAGAAGGGTGCCGCCGCCGTAGGCTCTGGCACCTCCACTGGTTCGGCTGTTGGTGTCAACATCATCCCTAGGACTGCTACTGGCACTGGTGGTGCTACGGCAGGTGACAGTGCTACTGGTTTGCGTACCGCTGTCGATGCGGCCACAGGAGCGGGTTCCGGTTCTCAAACTGCGGTCGGGTTGCGTACCGCCGTGGAAACGGCCAGCGGGTCTGGTGTCGGGACACACAGCATTGTGTCTGCCAAGGCTTCGTTGCGTACCGCCAGTAGTGCAGGTGTGGGCGGCTCGTCTGTGGATGCCTTCACGACGACGTTCAAGACTGCAACCTCTAGCGGTGGTGACACTTACAGTTTGACTCAGTGGCGGAACGCAGGCAAGTCGCTAGACTTGCTGGTTGTTCTGCCCCCGAAGTGGTCTAAGCGGAAGCCGTATACTGTACCGCAATAACTTTCTATGGAACTAAACGAACTGTTGTTGGAACGTGAATGGCGTTCCTGCAAAGGTGGCGACACCCCCGACGAACAAGTCCAAGGGT
>Ga0196901_1000675_pt1 | contig 17674 bp, 25 predicted proteins | sample CB_VirMetaG_FD_169099 | JGI IMG/M metagenome (GOLD analysis project Ga0196901, IMG submission 169099) | Freshwater to marine saline gradient viral communities from Chesapeake Bay - CB_1504_1 Viral MetaG (v3) (version 3) | ecosystem: Environmental > Aquatic > Marine > Coastal | place: USA... | reverse complement strand
AGAAGATGCAGCATCACGTGGATATGAGACTATCGAATACGGAGGAACTCTATATGAGTACGACCCAGCACTAGGACTCGACAGTGCAAGAGCTATCTATACAGCTCCTGTAAGTACAAGGGGAGAGGAGTTAGCACAACCTTATGGTTCAAGTCCTTATGACACAATGATCGCAGATCTAAACAGAGGAGCTTATACTTTTGATGAACTCATTTCAATGGGTTATCCAACAGCAACCTTGGAAGCTATCGATGAACGCGCAAGAGAATTAGCTTCGTTAGATACGTTCGCAGGCCCACAAAGATATTAAATAGATCACTATGCTAGTGAGAGATCCTGAAACAGGAGTGCTTAAAAGTGTTTCTTCTACCACAACTCCTTCTTTACTTGGAAGAGAAAAACAAGAAGAAGCAGAAGAAGAAAAATTTAGGTTATTCCCTTGGGTTGGAAAACAATTGATGAAACCTGTAGGTGTTTCTGCTAAAACCTTCCGTGGCACAGGACGTGCTGCAGGAAGTCTTTTGGCTATTGCTTCACCTAAAGTTACAGCAGAAGAAGGATTAAGAGCTGCAGGTGGCGAGATCGCAGAGGCTACTCGTGGTATTGGTAGAGTCTTAGCTGGTAGAGAAGAAACTTCTTTTGGGAGAGAACTTAAAGAAGCAGGAGCTGCGTTACCGGGGCAAAAAGCTTTTGGTCTTGCGGCTGACATAACCCTTGATCCGTTAAACCTCCTTGGTGGCGGTCTAACTAAAGCTGGTAGAGTGGCAAAACAAGCTGGGCGTGTACTAGAAGCGGGGGAAGAAATTAAGAAAGGTTCAGAACTTGCTCAACAGCTTACAAAGTTCGGTGTAAAACCAGGAGTTGCAGGAACAAAAGCAGAGCAAGTACGTAAAGGTCAACGTGCATTATTTCAAATTGCAGGAAAGCCAGTCGTGAGGGGGGAGAAGTTTTATGAGACTACTGAAAAACTTGGTGGTGCTATTAAAGCTACAAAACCTGCTCAAGCAGTAAAGAAACTATTTTCAACAAGTACATCAAATAAAGCTTTTGATGAGATGCGAACCCAAATACAAAGTCTTGGGGAATATAGGATCTCTAATATTGTTGAAAAAGGTAAGGGGCTTTCAAAGCAGCTAAGAAATATGGCACCTGAGGAAGTCGCCATGATCTCAGAGGTGATTGAGAACCCAGAATTACGTGCAACTGCTACAGAAAAAGTTTTACAAATCGCCGATTCTCTTGATGAGGGACTTAAAGGAATGGCAAATAAGGAGAGAGCATTGGGTGTACTACGAGCAGAACTAGATAATTATTTTCCTCATATTCGCACCAAAGAATCACTAGGTAAGAGAATGCAGAATTGGTTAGGAGGAGCACGGGTATGGAATGATAAGCTAGCATCAGCAAAGCATCGAGAGATTGGTGGAACAATTCAAGAGATTAATGAGAAGTTTGGAAAAGAATTTTTTCAAACTAACCCAGCTGTTGCATATACTACTCGTGGTGTAGCTAGTTCAAAAGCAATAACAGGTGCTGAATTCCTCGAAAGAGCTAAGGAGTTTGGACAACTTGCTGAGAAAGCACCGGTTGGTTTTGTTGAATCCACAGCTGCGGCATTGAAAGGGTTGAAGTTTGAGCCAGAGGTAGCTAAGGCTGTTGATGCTTATGTTGAAACAATTAAACCAGATGATATAAACGCTATATTTAAAGGTTTTGACACGGTTCAGAACTGGTGGAAGATGCAAGCTCTCGTTGCGCCTTCTTACCACGTACGTAACATGGTTGGTAACTATTGGAATAACTTCCTAGCTGGTGTTAAAAACCCCGCGCGATATCTCCAAAGCACACAACTCATGTCACCAGCAGGACGAAAAAACTTTGCTCTAACAACTGGTTATGGGGCTCGTTTATCTGGAGATGAGATAATGGATGTTGCAAAAAAAACTGGAGTGCTCGATATGGGGCTCTACGCAAAAGAGATTGAAGAAGCCATTGATGCAGGAATGACTACGGCAGGGCGTTGGAATCCTTTGAGCCAGAACAACTTTGTTTTTAAGACCAACAGAGCTGTCGGTTCGTTTGTTGAAAACAATGCTCGACTTACTCATTTCATTGACCGTCTTGCTAAAGGTGATTCTGTTCCTGATGCAGCAGCTAGTGTAAAGAAGTATCTCTTTGATTATGGGGATCTGACCGATGTTGAAAAACGTGTCTTTAAACGAATCGCTCCTTTCTACACATGGACTCGTAAAAATATACCTCGTCAATTAGAACATCTTGTAAAAGAGCCAGAAAAGTTTGCGGCTATTTATAAGATTAAGAATTTAATTGAAGGAGATGTTGAAAAACCAGACGAACGTTTCTTATCTGACTATATTAAAGATAATATTGCAGTTCGTTTGCGAACTGACGAAGCAGGAAATACACAGTATTTCTTATTGGGAAACTGGCTACCAGCAGCACAAGCATTAGACTTCTTGTCGCAACCAACGGAAAATGTATTTGCTATGGTGTCACCGGTTTTCAAAATTCCAGTGGAAATTACCTCAAACAAATCAACGTTCTTTAAGAATACACTTGGTGAAAGAAGTTTAATTGAACGGTATCCATTTGAAACAGGAACCTACCTCGGTCTTGCTATGAGAAAGCGAACCATCAATCTCTTAAAGAACATTCGTCTACTTAATGAGATTGATAAGCTTAACCCTGGAGAAATCTGGGGTACTAAGGAAGCACCGAGCATCTTCCAAAAAGTACTTGGTGAAAGAAGTGTAACGGTACCAGGCATTGGTCCAATCTCAACTGCTCAACAACGTGGTACATCCTACACTCCTGATACTGATCCAACTGGTAGAATCTTGCAGTCGTTTGTGGGTAAGACTCAACTCTACGATCCGAAACAGTCTGCTCAATTCTATCAATGGGATACTGAAACAAGGATTTCTGAGTATAATAGAGCTATCAAGTCAGCTAGAAGTAGAGGTCAGGAAGCTTTTGCTCAACAATTAGAAAGAGAATTAGAGGAATTTGAGACTGGAAGATATAAAGTAGAAGAAAAAAATGGCCTTAAGCCACTTAGTTCTAGAAAAGGTTTAACTCCACGTTTCTAATTGCAGTTGGTATATCCAAAACCATCTGAAGAACAACGATCAGCTTCATAGAATACTGACGCATCCTGAGGTTTTGAGGCGTTAGAGAGGTACATCCACCAAATAAATAGTAGAAGAACTACCCCTAAGAGTTTGTCCCAATTGTGACGAATGTATAGGAGTAGTTTTTTCATACCTACTTCTTCTGAATCTTACCGTCCATTAGGATGTTCACTTCTTCCCAGTCGATCTTACGTTTACGTAGTTGATCGATGGCAATGATCACCTCATCAAATAATGGTCCGACTACTGGGCGGATTAGCCACCCAATCACTCTGACTTGTAATAGTCCAGCCGTTAGCTTCATAGAACTTACGGCGTTCTTTAGCTTGTTTCTTAAGTACATAGTTATTTGTATCTTGAATGTCGATTATTAATGGTTCCTTCTTATCATCGAACAGTCGTAGGATTCTACCAACTGACTGCCTAGCTAACACACTACTCTTCAAGTCCCCTGCCACGACAAGTGTATCAAGCTTAGGGATATCTACACCTGTGCTGAGTAGCGAGTACGTACCAAATATTACATTATAGGGGTGTTGTCCTCTGAGTTCCCCCATAACTCTTTCCCGTTCTGATTTTGTTGCATTAGAAGCAAGAGCAATACATCTAACATCTTCTCTGTTCTCTCGCAGCAACAGCATGAGATGTTCATAGTGGGAAATTCTTTTTGTAAGAACAAGCGTAGTTCTCCCTCGTCCATAAGCTTTGATAATATTATCAACTATTAATTTGTTTCTTCGCACATCTTCTACCTGCCTTTCAATGATCTGATAATACTCTCCCATTGCTATGTAACCAGCATAGTCCACAAAATGGACTATGGGGCTTTCCTGTGGCAGTGCCTTATCTACAATGATGTCTCCGAAGATGAATCTTATTGCTTCTCCGTGTCCGTCGGTTCGCTCTGGGGTAGCGGAGAGACCGTATCGGTACTTGCTACGGAAATAATCAACGCTTCTACGGGTTTTTTCTGGAACGTAGAGGTGGCACTCGTCAGCGATAACGCACCCGAATTCTGAACCGGTGAATAGATTTGAATCGATCCTTCTTCCAAGTGTTTGCGCAGTTGCGATAGTACACGATTTGATTTCGAATTTGTTGCCCTGAATGATACCAGGCTGTTCTCCAAAGTATTGCTCATATGAATCTGCAAATTGTTTTAATAAGTCTAATTTAGGTACCACTATAAGTGTCTTTACTTGTAGTAGTTCAACGAGTTTCAATGCTACGATTGTCTTACCAAAGCCCGTGCTAAGTTTGATAATGCCTCCACCTGCTCTGGCACAGTCCTCGGGAATTCCTTCTTGATAATCCCTGAGTTTAATAGTTGACTGAAACTGTGCGGAGCGTACTGCGCGATTATCAATAACCTCAAGTTCAATGCTGTTTCTCTTGGTATAATCAAGTATCCGTCTCTCCACTCCATTTCCCACAATGAGTCCGCCGTCTTTTGTTTCTTCATAATATTTTACATAAGGAGATAGGAAGTACTTAGCTCGCGGATTTCGTTTAACAGCTTGCCAGTAACTCTGGTTCTCAAGACTTAATGAATCTTTCATTTCCTCCCGCATCTTCGACGGCATCCCAGTCAGAAAGATCTTGTTCCTTATTATCATTTTCATAACCTATCTTTTGCGCTTGGTTCCATGTTACTAGTTTGTCGTCAAAGTTCTCGTCTTTAATATTGCGTGCTATTTCCCTCACCTCTTCCATTGCTATATCTAGTACAGCTTGAGGTACTCGGAATAGTGCAACGCGTGTAATACCAGGTTGAATGTACGAAGCTGTGGAGTGAGAACACATGATGTTAGTCACTGGTACGCCTTGCTTCTGTGCCCATAGATACTGGTACAAAGCTAGTTGTCGTAGGTACCCCATCTCCTGTGCGTTCCAGAACCATTTCTTTGGACTACTGTTTTTCATTGCTGATACAACCTTCAGATCCGTGAGGTGATAATGAGTTTCACCAAGAGGATCTATACGGTCTGGCAGTCCACAAACTTGCAACCCTTCCACCTCACCTTCTAATGGTATCTGGAAGTAAGCGTCATCTACATTCGTGTACCAGAACGGTTGCTTGGCTACGTACTCTGCTACTTGTAGAGCTTTATCATAGATGGTTGAAGATAAGACGTTCTCTTCATCGTGATTTTTTATTTGATCCTCTATGATCTTGGATTCTTTATCATACACCACGTCTTGTTTGTTCTTTAGAATAGTTTCAGCTTCAAACAATTCCTTATCATCCGTTTTCTTAACTGTGCGTTTAAACCTCTTAACCGTTCTTTCGAACTTCCGACAATATTTTTTATCAAAAGCTTTTTTACTTTCAGTAAGCCAGATATCTACAGCCATTCCAACCTTCATAGGGTCTGTTACCTTGAACTCATAATCAGGGTTCTTATTCAGATACTTATCTGCATAATAAGCACGGCTCTTAAGGTAATCGTTCATCATGGAGTTGGATACATGAGGACGATCAGGACTGTAATAATTGTCTAAGGTTAGCTTAAATTTGCTCATACTAATCCTTTAGGTGGTAGGCGATTTCCATCACTATCAACTTCGTACCCACCAAATTCTTTGATTAAAAAGGCGATGCTATCATCGCCCTTGTCCACAGTCGGCGCAGCCGATTGTCTAGAATGGTACTTGTTCTTTGTTCTCTTCACTATCATCGGCTTCTTCCTGCTGTCCATCATAACCTTCTAATTGTTCAGGGAATACAAATGTGTTCCAGTTCTTATAGGTTTTACCAGCTTTTGATGTGCGATCCTTGTCATACTTGACTCCTACGAGACGACCGAGCTCTACCTCCTCAAAGTCATCGATGACTTTGATGTTAGATCCATCACTGGTGAAACGTCCGTAGATACTCATGCGCTCACCAGCTTTAACCTTAACTGGTGGTTCACTCACCTTAGTTGTTGCTTCGTAGGTCTCCTTCTCTGGCACTTCGATGACGTACACGCGTTGTTGCAATGCATCGTTGTGCATATCCTGACGGAGCTGTGTTGCAACTAAGTAACCACGACATGCGTCACCAATCTTCTTAGGGTTGTAGTATGGATAAGTAGCTTGAGTTGAGAACTCTTCTGAGAATGGATCTTTTGACATAAGTTTAGTCTTCACTTAAACGATAATTAACATATTGTTGTACCTTCTCGGTAAACCATTTGGTCATGGAATCATACCCCTCATCATATAGGAGACACATCTTGAAGTCCTTTAGTAACTCCTCATTCAGGTAGAAGTTTAATTGTTTCTTTGCTTTCATACAATCCAAAGATACTAGATATCTTGCTTTCTGTCAATAGTAATGCTTGTGGATAAGTAAAAAGGGAGTGTAACCTCCCTATCGTTTGAACCCATGCCGCTTGATGGGCGGCGCAGGTGGCGTTGCTTGATGCGAGATGTGATCGCAGGTGAGGCACTTGGTGACACTCACCAGATCGAAACCCATACGGGTAGTGTAGACGAGGTGTGACTTCATAGCCATACACTTCTCACAGAACAGACGAACCACAGGTTCCATTGTGACCTCCTAGCGGTCTTCGGTCAGGATGATGGGGCAAGCCACAGTGACACCCACCCGTTCGTCGATGAGGCAGAACGCCTGTCGGGGCAGTTCGTAACCTGCATGGATGAACGAGGCGAATGGCGCCCAGCCGATGCCGGAGCCATTGACGATGGCTTTACCGAGGTTCAGGTACTGATGGAAGTGACCCAAGAGAGTCAGATCCGCAGAGATGGTCTTGTTCATCTTGAAGATGGCACGGAAGATCGGAGCGGTGATACCGCCGATACCGCCACCACCCTTGATGGAGTGACCATGCATGCAGCGAACCGTGAAGTTCGGCCACACCTGAACGTAGGTCTCTTGTGAGCGTTCGATGATGAACGTCACACGCTTGTTGCCCTTGAACCGGTTGGCGAGCGTGTTGTAGATGAACCACTCCAGGCTGTTGCCGCTCTCCGTGGAGATATGAACCTTTTTCGTGATGCGAGAGTGGTTGCCCACCTTGCACGGGATGATGAGATCCACGTCGGTGTTGTCGAGGATGTACTGGACACCCGTTTCCAGGTATTCCAGAGCTTCCAGGGCAGCGTCGATGGGCTGACAACGTGCAGTCTCCAGCAACTCGTCATGGATGTTGGAGCTGATGAGGTCGCCCAGGATGGCGAGCAGAAGCGTGTCGATCTGCGTGTGGAGCTGGTTGAGCTTGATGAGCTTCACCATATGCACGAACAGACGGTTCATGCGCACCTTGCAGACTTCCTCGTTGTACTCGTTGAGACCGTTCACAGTCTCGGGATCGACAACCTCCTCGATGTGGAGATCAGAGATCACCGCCACGGCGACAGCGCGAGTGTCGGCCTTGGTACTGCGATGCTTGATCTCGAACACACCTCGGTGTTCCTTGAGCTTGAAGACCGCTTCGATCTGCTCCCTGGCACGCTTGAGCTGGTCAGCCAGCTTGCGAGTCTTGGTGCGTTCGGTGCGGAGCTTGAGGCTCTCACTCACCTCGTGAACGATGTCGTCGGCCGTCTCCTCCTCGTATGGCGGCAGACCGAGTTCGGCAACATCACGTCGCAGGGTGCGGCGAGACACTCCGAGTTCGTCAGCGATGGTGCGTGGATGGTATTTGCCCCACATCTTGCGGAGCTTCGCCTGGCGTTCTTGCTTAGTCATGGCTTCCTCCTTATGGAGCCTTGAGTTAGTTCTCCCCCTCTAGCTATCCCCGACCAATAGGGACAGCACGGAACTATACCGCCATCCAATGTGTATTATTGGATACTGTTTCAGAAACAGCTAGAGATGGGCTAGATTTTTTCGTCAGGAAACCTAGCAAAAACCTGTTCATGTGCATCACTCACCTCCAAAGATCCAGAGCATCGCCAGTGAGAAGACGATCATGATGGTTGCGAGCAGGATGTAGGTTTCCATTAGTCCTCCAGTAGGATGGTTGCTAAAAAGTTAATAACTTCTGGTGATTGTGCTACAAGTTCATAACCAAACTCCCATTTTGCAGGTATCACACTTCTACTTACAGTGTTGTGAAAAAAGCCATTTCCAGAAATTTGCCACTTACCTCCCAGAACAATAAGAACATGATCTAATGTTATTGGAGAGTCGTTGGATTTAATTGCTACAAAACCATTGATCTTAGCTTCGACCTTTTTGTAAAGCTCTGCGTCGTTTGTTGTGTATTTTGTCATAGGTTATTGTCAGTCTCCTTTTTTATTTTTGTATGAGTAACTTGTGAAAAATAAAGCTATAATTCCAACTACTGCCCATTTGTTGTTTATTGGGTGGGATAGAATCAAATAGATAAAAGTTAGAGACGAAATGTGTTTCAAGAGGTTTGTTATAAATAGTGTCTTCATAAAAATATTGGGGTACTAAGTATTAAACTGTTCCCCCATGCGTTAGGTTGAAGATTGTCAATCTTCATCAGAGCAGAAGCCGATGCGACGCTTGGAAGGGGACTCTTCGTCCTCCTCTTCTTCCTCGCCACCAGGCATCGGTACGACCTGCTTCATGACAGGAACCCTAGCCTGCACCAGAGCGTTGAACTGATCGACGGTGATCTCCTCGGTGTCTTCGTCGATCTGAGTCTCGTCGTAGTCACGCATCTCGTGACAGTACTTGCACTTACCAACGCTCGTGAAGAGCGTCTTGATCGGCAGGTGTTGCCCCATCCACTCGATCACTTGCAGGATCAGGAGCGGCAGTACGGTCGGGATGTCTCGACCACAGAGCTGACACTTGAACACGTGTGTGCGTCCCATAGCTACCTCCTGGGCTTCTTGTAGACGTGCCGCTTGACGGTGTCTTCGTCCTCGTACTGAGTGACAGTGACCTCACCCTCGAAGAAGTGACCCTCGTCGTCGTGGTGGTCTTCCTTCACCAGATCAACGACCTCCTCTGCGTCAGAGATTCCATCGAGAATGGTGGTCTTGCCACACTTTTCGCACGGTGCCACGGCTTTGTACAGCTTCATCGCTTGAGCCTCTTTCTCAGGTTTACAAGGTCGTCACGAGTCCAGTGTTTTCCTGGAACCATCACGATACGGATCATGGCAATCACTTCGTCCACCGTAAGGTTTTCAAAGAGCCAATGCCAATGCTTATGGAAATCATCGTCCAGATAGACAATGTTGCGGTGGTCCTTATCAGCGTCGGGATCGCACCGACTCTGAGGTCGGACGTGATGTTTTGTAACATGACGTTTGTTTCTGCGTCCCAATGTTGCCTCCTTATATATCCTTTAATCTCACCTGTATTGGCAAGGATTTGACGAGATAAAGGTGTGATTTTCATAGGCTGGCACCAAACCCAGCTTGTACTCGTATAGTCACCTTGCATAGCTACCCATATCGGCACCTATAAATGGTTTTGTGGGCCGCTTCGCCGCCAAACCTCGTGGGCTTACCTACACCCTCCTAAAAGGTTTAGATGTAACTCTCCACGTGGGATTTGCGTCTACCTATTCCGCCACAATACAGATGAGGTTAAAAGATATATCTCACTGCTCACCCCTGATCGATGGCAGGGGCGAACGGTCAGACCACGAGTACCTTCTCCTTACGGCATTTACCTTACTTGAACCGTACACTCGTGCGGTAGTAGCCATCTGTAACAACAAGCGATACAGTCAGCCCACACTTATATATAAGCACGAAAAAAAACTCACGTCAATAGTGAGGTGTGGGTAACTTATACGATGTAGAGAAATGTGTCAAGGGAGAGAGAAAACAGGGTGGTTAATCCTGTTCAATTAGTTTCTTTAGGTTTTGTTTGTAGTCTGAGATGGCGGAATTATAAAGATCGTTCTTTTTCCAAATGTCAATGAGCATATGTCCGCTGTAAACTTTCTCAAGCTCTTCACTTGTTCTCATCTCTGGCTCCCCTTCCTCTATCAGCCACAGAGCGTAGGATTTGAGGAAGTCTTCAATAAGTTTGTTCCTTCCACGGACAATATCTCTTGCTCTTATTTCACCATTATCAACATGTTGTGCTGCTTCATAGAGAAGGTTGTTTATTGTTTTAACTATCTTCTCAAGACTTTTTGGTTTCATATTATTTTATCTGTTGCCATTCTTTTATTTCTTCCTGAACCACAATCTCTCTTTCTCGTTTTCCACAATTCTTACATGTTCTTTCACTTGAAGGAAACTGTGGTGGGTAAGTTGGATAGATCACATTTGGCGTTGTGTTGTCCCACAGGTGCTCAAATCCATTGTCTTCACATTTGGTCATATTTGTTTTGTTATTCCCACTGCCCCACAGATGATAGGGCCAGCGTGCTGCGCCTCCAGGTGCAGCCTACTGTAAATTGTATCCTCCTAAGAGGAGGGTGGTTAGTCCTGTTCAATTAGTTTCTTTAGGTTTTGTTTGTAAATCTCCAACGGTTGCGCCCATGACCTATCAAATTCAGGTGTTTGACTATAACCTTCCTCTATCACCCATAGAGCGTAGGATTTGCAATTCTCTAGCATTGGTTCAAGCCAAAGCTCTTTGAGAGCAGTATACTCCTGCTCATTAATATCTCGGTCAACTGTTTTATACCTCTCAGCGACCTTGTGTTCAAACTCCTCAATTATCTCTTCAAGACTTTTTGGTTTCATATAGGAGGACGGGGACACTCTACTTCCAAGTGGAGCATCCCCTGATTGTATTCTGCTCGCTCTTTAAAGTGAGCATGTTGGAGCCGGTACGACTTATGAACCTTCTCCATTGACACCACCACCGTAGTGATGGTGTCTAGGAAATGGTTATTATATATATTTACCAATTAGCAAATTCACCATGTAATTCTCGTGCGGCTAGACGATAGGCTAATACAACATTTTTTATGTTTTTGCTTCTTCCCAGATTAAATTGTTTACCATTTTTATAAATAGTAGCTTGCCACTTATTTTTATCTTTTGACCAACTCACTCCTTTATAACCACTCTTATTAGTTTTTGGTCTCCCACGATTACATTGATTTTGTGAATTTGTTGCTTCACGCAGATTACTTCTTCTATTATCTAGCCCGTTTCCATTTATATGGTCGATTTGTTTAGTTTTATTAAACAATAATCTATGCATTTTCTTATGCTTTGCTGTTATGGCATAACCTTTAGAATGTAAATACCAGGTGTGTTTGTTAACATAACTGAAATCTTCATCATCTATAAAACATGGAATAGATGCTTTTATTTTCGGTAATTTAATTGGAATTATTTTCATATATGGAGAGGAGAATAGAGCAAGGATTTGACGATACAGCTTGCTCCGCAGTGTGTTGCGATGCTGAATCGTATAGTCACCTTGCAGAATCATAGATAGGCGTGAAACGACGCCTCGTTTTATTGCAGAAGCATGGAATTAAACCATGTCCTCTCAAGCCGTATTGAGTGTGCTAACTTTGACACTACTTCCGCTTAAGATTCTCTATGATTTGATTAGCGTCTACCTATTCCGCCATCTATTCTCCCAACTGCTCATGAGATGGAAACCGGATGGCTCAATGCTTCCACCCTGAGTCTCACGAGCATGTGGGAGAAGAGGACGCTAGTCCTCAATTAGTTTCTTCATTCTCTTACTACACACGTCACATACACGAAGTACTTTGCGTGCTGCCATTCTTCCAAGCTCGATGAAATAACCTGCTACATAAAGAAGGACACAGACACCAACCAAAACGAAGATAGTTGTTAAAAGTTCCATGATGAAAGACATACTAAATCCCCGTTAACGCTGCGAAGCACGCTTGTGCAACTGTATCAGCGATTCTAGGTAAGATTAGATACTGAATTAAAGCTATCGTTACGATCCCTAGTAGGAAGCCTTTGGTGAAGCTAAACAAATATCGTGGTCTAGGTTCCTTAGCAAAGGATTTGTACTTTACATAGTTACCTTGTTCTTTATTTATTTCCGTCTCGTGAAAATGAGGTTCGGGTTTAATTGGAGGTTTTATGTGTGGCATACATCAAGTATGTTAGCGAACCAGTTAATTGTTTGTTCTGATTGTTTTGAGAGTGGTTTGCCGAGTTTCCAACGAGAACCTCTTAAGAGCTCTCCGTTAATATATGTGGGCATGGTAAGTTCCAATACTTTTTCTGATTGATAGCTCATGTTTAATGATAGTAAAAACTTACTGTTCATTGCCTTCAACACATGTTCAAGTGTGATTGGGTGGCCGAGGATTTTCAGATCGTCTGGACGAAAAGCTTGCTTAGTTCCTTCAACACAAACAATTTCTGGATAATCATGCGCTGTTACACGCAAAACTTCATGGCTCTTCAGTTGAATCCAGCACCCAAAGCTCAACTCCACCGTCTCAGGAACCAGCTCGTGAATCTTGTTTGTTAGCTTTTCTAGGGTTGTCATACTATCTCCTTAGTTTCTTTAATGCTTCGGCTCTCTTGCGTCGTTTCTTTTCTGCTCGCATCATGTTGATCTCGGTTCGTACCTCTTCGGCACTGAACCCATTAGTTATCATCGTGCCTGCGGTATATATCTCCTCGCCGTAAAGTACAATGCCTAGTTCTAATAGGGCGTTGAACATATTACTTTAATAGTCCAGGTGATTCGTAAATGTTACCGATGACTTCAATGAGGTCTTTTGCGTAGTACAACATGCTAGGGCTTTTCTCGCTTCGCATTGTAAATCCAAAGTGACCCCAATCTACTTTTACTCTATCAATATTTTCACCTATGAAGTTGGCTACATCTAGAACATCCCCCTCATAAATCTCTTTGCCATTCTTATCAAGGAGTCCTGTGAATTGCATTAGGTTAACTCTCACAGGGTAATCAACATCTGACGCATCTACATAACTATGTTTTTCACTTTCTTCAAAGCATAGCACTGTATTCTCATGTAATGTAAACCAGTTGTTGTAGTATATTATTTCTTCCCCATCCCACGCTCTAAATTTTATTTCTCTCATATTACTCCTTTACAATCTTGTAACCGTTCTTCTTTAGAAGCTCAATTGCTTCTTGTGTTGCTGTATCTTCTTTAATGTATTCAATCTCGTTATCTAGGCAGAAGTGCTTAGAGTTTTCTCGTCGTCCTTTTACTGACTTGCATTTGAAAGTTTTGCAAGCGAAACAGACGGCATAGTAGTCGATGTTCCCAGCGTCGATGTCTCCAGCGTAGATGTTCCAAGCGTAGATGTCCCAAGCGTTGATGCCCAAAGCGTCGATGTTCAAAGCGTCGATGTTCCAAGCGGTGATGACTTCAGCGGTAATATCTCTTCTATAACCTTTTGAGTAGATATTATGACACTTGATATCCGCATCTGTTTTGAATCCATCGAAGGCGATTTCGATGTCGTCACCTACTTCAAGTACACCGTTCTTAATAAGAGATTCAGCTTGTTCGTTTGATGTTAGTGTAAGCATATTATAAGTCGTTTTATCGTGAATCTTTCACCACTCTGTCGTGGGTATAATCCGGCAGCTTGTCGTGATCGCGAAGAAACTTCACGATCAGCCAGATTGTAGCCCACGATCAGGGCAGTGAGAGACACACGAGGTGTGTCATATAAATATAGTTAGTAGCACAGCCGCTATGAAGCTGAAGGCCACGCACTGAAGTAATAGTCTTCTGAAGTTGCTAAGGCGACCCCAGTCCTGGGAGTGCTTAGGCTCATAGTCTTCGTTGTCTTCGTTAAGGAGTTCGAAGAACATAATCGTACTGATACATGCTTAGAGCTAAAGCTGGGTTGCATGTGTACTTTCCTTCATTTAACACTCGCTGAACGCGTCTATTGTCTACTTTTAGCCCTCGGCACACCTGTTCTACGCTCCAATGTCTATGATAGTAGAGGAAATGAACGATTTCTATGAAGTAATCACTCTCTTTTTCATCAAAGTCAGGTACTGAACACATTTTGTATTCATCAAATGTACAGTAGTAGTTACAGAATACAACGTGCGGATTAGGTTCTGAGATAAGCATAATAGAATTCTAGGTTTCTGTCAATTGTGCCAATGTGGATAAGTCGCGATCTGGCTTGTTAAAGTAACAACTTTGGCAAAACCACACGATCTTCCTCGTCTTTTTGTTAATGAACGTAATGTTTGAGTGCGCTTTTTGAGGTGATACTTTGCGCCGACAAGCTGGGCAAGTGAAGGTCATACACGTGGCTTGGAAAGATTTTCTTTTGCTGGAATCAGCTGCAGAATCGCCCGTTCTTTGTGGAAGTCATAAAACTTTTTAGCAAGAGACTTTGAGTCAAACTCTTTCCTCCACTCACCATCACCAAAACCGTTGATCTTAACTTTTTTGACGTTGATATCGTTTTCAACAATAAAAGTTGTAACAAGAACATTGAATGAAGGGTCTTTGTGATCAACATGTGTTCCGTTATTCTCTTGTGGTGAGAATTGGGAACGAAACTCGTTGATCTGCGGTTCAATCGTGGTACGACAAGCAGCATTAAACAAACGTCGCTGAGTTAATTGACCAGAGATGCAACGGATATAGCTAAAGTCAGTCCGTGTTCCATCAAATCTTGTTAACTCAAATTGTTTAACATTCCTATTCCTGGGATTCTGTATAACTGTGATAGTTTTGATACCTCCACCTATCTTCTGCTCTGCTCTCGGGTGCCCATCTATAAGTGAGCGGATGAAAATATAATCATCACCCTCTAGTTGTGTATTGAGTTGGTGACTATTAAGTATGGCCTTAGCCTTTTCCTTAAGTTGAGTCTTTGTCATACTAAGTATTTGATTGCTTCTTTAAACTCTATGCCGTGTAGCTTCATTAAGAAAGCTATAACGTCACCACCTGCGTTACAACCATAACAAAAGTAAGAATTCGTATTTGTGTAGATGGTAAATGATGGTGTCTTTTCCTCATGAAATGGACACAAGGCTTTTAATCTATTAGGTGACGTGGTGATGATCTTCTCAAAAGCGTGTAGCTCTTCTATTGGGTTGCTGTGTTTCAAATGTTCAAGCTCCTGAGGTGAGAGGTGATTGTGGTTAGAAGTAGGATAGGTAGCAAACAGACGTTGGAATCTCTTCGCTTGTTGCTCCAGTTCCTTTATTGGGTAAGTGTCAGTTAGATGTGCGAGAACGAGAGTACGGAGAGTTGGGGAGTGGGAAGTTAAAAAGTTGTTATTGAGCTGAGAGACCACATCTCTTTTATACTCGTTAATCTTGTCAGAAAGCTCCCCGTACTTCTCTTGCGCAATTGTTTTTAACCACGGTGGTGGATCACTTAAGAGGTCAGCTACATACTCCCTATGCTCTTGTGTCATAAGGAGGTGTTATAGACCTTAAGATTCTTCCTACGTTCTCCCGATGTGACTTTAGTGTACACAGCAGGATGAGATGAGAGTTGACGGAGGAAGTTCTGACGTGAGAGCGAGTGGTGCCCAGCGTCATCACACCAAGAACGATAAGCTGTGTATAACTCAGCGTTAGGTGCCCATGTATTGAATGGTGAATCCTTTGGGAGAGTCTGGCACACTTCATCAACAAACAAATAAGCTGGAACAACCATGTGCGTGAACTCCTTCTTCAGTTCAATTGAAGACTGTGGAAATATAAACTCCTGGTTACGCTGAACAAAAGCTGACGCGTGTGTGAGGGCACGCCCAACAATCCCAGGAATCTCCCTTTTAATCTTATGCACAAGATCCTTATCCTGCTCAGGAACTGGAATCGGGTTATTAAAGTGCAAGAAGTGCAACCGGCGTTCAAGCCCATCTACATATTTGAAGTTCGGCAACTGGTTACTTGATACGATGTACTTAGCAAATGGGATGAGAGTGAACGGTGGGGAGTACAGACGTCGTGCCTCAGTAGGACTGCAATCAATTAATGCTTTGAACTTGTCACTAGATATACGAGATGACTCATCTTCATCAAGAATGTTGATGAATGTATTAGAAAGCTCCGCTACTGTGTGATGTTGAGTAGTAAGGCTTTGTAGGGAGTATGAGGATGTGAACTGAGACGGGAAGATGTTTGAGAGTGTTCTCATGAATACTGATTTTCCAGTACGAGGAGCGCCATATAAGTAGAAGGCCGCCGGCTCCTTTGGTTTTGGAAGAAAGAGATATCCAAGTACATCAAAGACAAAAGCCTGAGCTACTGGATCTTTGAATGCTGTTTGCAAGTAATGATCAAAGAACGGTGTGGGCGTAGTGAGTAGAGACGAGTCGAAGGGGAGTTGAAGCAGTGCAAAGTGACTGCGGTCGTGCGGTGTGGGTGTGAAGGTAGTGAGGTCAAACGAGCAATCAGAAAAAACGATGTGTTTTGGTGGCTTGTTAGACTCAAAACGATTCGGACACGCGCGAAAGAACGACTCTTTGATCTCAATGATCTTGTTAGTTGTTGTATTAAGGGTTGGGAAATGGGTGTTGAGGAACTTTTCAATAAACGTTGCTGTTAAACCAAGCTTCGGGTTGCGGTCGGTGAGAAGTAACCAAGCTCCATTTGTGTAAATGTAAAACTGGAGGTCGGAAAGGTTAAACGCGACGTCTGAGTAGGGGAAGATTGAGGATGATGGATCGAGGGGATTTTCAAGTGAAGTGGCAGGATCGAAAAATTGCTCGATGATCTCTTTTTGAGAGATTTGTTTTTTAGCTGCCATATCCTCCTATTCTTCATTTTCAGATATTGATGTCTTTGCCTCCCAGTATTTGAAACGTTGATAACAGGCTTTACAGAGTCCTTGAGAACAATGTCTGCGGTCTGTTCGTTTACAAGATCGGCATTCAGTCCAGTAACGAGACCAAGAGCCTTTTGGGAGGATCTTGAGCATGAAACCATCTGGAATTTTAGCGTACATACAAGCATGGGGTTAGGTAAATAAATGGGGATGATTTCAGTATAACAAGGACGAGAAATAGGGGCAATTGTGGATAGTTTTTTGACATAAAAATGTAGGGAGAAAAGTACCGAAGATTCAGCCAAACGGATCATTTCCTGGTCATTTGTACGGAAAATATAAAAGAGAAAAACCTGTACTAATGTCTAGGTTATGCGTTAAGTACATTTGTACCTACTTTGCTAAACTTAGCCAAAATATTGAGCTACACTGCTACGCTCAACGGCTTTACCTTTTTACAAAGAAAAAAAATATTATATATATATAAGCCGAAGCGTTGAGCGTAGCAACGTAGCGATGACTAGTCAGGCTTCCTTCTTTGTTGGTCTCAAGTGCGGGTGTGCTATGATGGGGGTATTGAGAGATCGTAATACCTGCTTACGCAGGCATTGAATATCGTAATACCCACTGCGTGGGCATTGAGCTATGAATAAGGAGGAAGCAAAGTTACAAGGATTGGTGACGCGTTGGCTTCGTGTTGGTGAGGGTAAGGAGTGGATTGAAGGTAAGGGGTGGAGTGGGTGCGGATTTGAGTTGAAGGTTGATAGGGGGAAAAGTAGGATTTCATTTAGTGAGGTGGTGGGGGAGAAGCGGGTTCATCAGGCTCATGAGTTATGGCGCGTGAGGCATGAGTTGTTGAGTCATAAAATTGATGATTCGGGGATAGGTTATAAAC
>Ga0196901_1000674_pt1 | contig 17701 bp, 18 predicted proteins | sample CB_VirMetaG_FD_169099 | JGI IMG/M metagenome (GOLD analysis project Ga0196901, IMG submission 169099) | Freshwater to marine saline gradient viral communities from Chesapeake Bay - CB_1504_1 Viral MetaG (v3) (version 3) | ecosystem: Environmental > Aquatic > Marine > Coastal | place: USA... | reverse complement strand
GCATAAATACTTTTGTATCAGATTTATTGCCTTTGGTGATCGAAGAGCTAAGCTCGATCAAGCCACCCGCTGGTATCAAATTACCAGTGGCGTCGAGTACGTCACTCCAACGTAATCCTGCAATCTCTTTCGAGCGCAAACCACACTTGAATGACATAGCTAAAATAACGGTGTCACGTTTGGGGTTCAAACCCATCGCTACAATGTCACGAAGATTTTCAAATTGTTCATCAGTTAGAATTTTTGCACGTTTCGTAGCCATGGCGGTCTCCTATAAAATTGATCTTGCAATTTGTTAGCACAATCAATTTAAGAAAACAACCCCTATTCTATTTCAAGAACTTCTTCCGTTTCATCCACCGGTGTTAGATCACGCATACCATGCTCCGGGCAGTCTTTATTATACACATCGATCATCTTACCATCAGGGGCAATCAGGATGATGGCTGCTGCTTCCAACACTTCTTTACACGGACAGTCTTTGTTTTTGTTAAAGAACTTCTGTGGCTTTTTCATTTGTTAACACTTTCTTAACCATATTAATTTTTTAAGAATAACACAGTTGACACCAAAAAAGCAATTGTCTATAAGGGTGGCACACAACACGAAAACAACACAGGAGACCACACAACATGAAGACCCTTAACACACAAGAAACAGCAGTAGTATCAGGCGCAACAGAAACTAAGACGCTAACAATCGCTGCAAACTCGAAAGCTTTCAAAGAGCTTATCTCTGGTATTTATTCTGATAAAGAATTTGCTATCACTCGCGAACTATTTGCAAATGCATGGGATGCCCACGTTGACGCAGGTATTTCTTCACGTCCTTTTGAGGTTAATGCTCCAAGCGATTTTGACCCGACATTCGCTGTACGCGACTTTGGTCCTTCAATGTCCCATGAGTTGGTGATGAATCTTTATTCACAATTGTTCATGTCAACAAAAGATAACCCAAACAGCGATGAAAGCAACAAATTCACAGGCAAGTTTGGTCTTGGTTCAAAAACACCATTTGCTTACACGGATGCATTTCAATTGAGCACATATAAAGATGGCATCGTGAACAACTACGATATCTTTATGAACGATGGCGTCCCACAGATTTCTCTTTTCTCAACACAACCAACGGATGATGAAGATGGTGTACGTGTTGCATTTCCTGTCGAGAAAGCCGACTTTCATTCATTCTATCGTGCCATTAGAACAGCAAGTGAAGGTCTTGATGTTTTACCAATTATCAGTGGTTTTTCGATTGAGTTGAAAAGAGACGAGGTTGTATTATCTGGTTCGAATTTCAAATACTTTGGTAAAAACGTTGCACAATCTTCGTATAATGGTTTACGTGTTCGTCAGGGAACTGTTATCTATCCATTGAACAGCAATGCTATTGCCAATCTACCTAATGATCTTTTTAGCTTCTTTTCTTTCAACATGCAGATTGATGTACCAATTGGTGATCTGGAAGTGAACACCGCACGTGAAGCCTTATCATATGATGAACGCACACAAACAAACCTGATCAAACATCTTCAGACAGCCCATGATGAACTACGAGATAGCATGTCTGCATCATTCAAAGGTGTTAAAACATACGCCCAGTTTTGCAATGTTCACAGACAGCTTTCGGAGAATTTTGACAATTATTTCTTCCAAGCAGTAAATGGCGGTCTGAATTTTCGCGGCAAAGAATTCGCGAAGTATTTAGCTTTTAAGATTTATTCAAAAATGGTTGGACCTGAAAATAAAGATGGCAATGGTCTGACCCTATCTTTTTCTAAAAAGCGGTTTGACAGTGACTATTGCCTGTATTCTTCAAGTGATATTAATTCTTTGAGTGTTATGTCTTTTCGCAAAGGAAGGGGCGTCAGCGATTCTTTCTCTGAAACCAGAGAAAGCAAGAAATCAAAGCTTGGAATGTTTAAAACTATCACATTTACATCTGGTAAATCATTTTCAGTTGTTTTTGAGAGAATTGTAGACAACAAACCATTGTTTAAAAGTGCATCACGTTTCCGTAAGATTGCAAAAGAGCTTAATAAGCTAAAAGGTCGTGAGGTTCTTTGGATACGTACAACTGGTGACGACAGAAACATCGAACGCCAGAAAGCTGAACTGTTGGTACAGCTAGGTCGTCCTAAAATTCAATTCATTGATCTTGCTGACATTGAAATTGAAAAAGGCGAAGCTGCTGAAAGAATAGTAGTTAAGCCACCAGAATACACAAATTATTGTAATTCTTATTACAAACCTTTCCGCGACCCACTCCCGTCTGACCCCACACCACAGGAAGCTTACTACATCAATCGCTATGCACGTGAACCAATGACCAAGCGCCATCTAAGTACGCTTATAGCCGCTCTGCGAAAGCTACAGGCGGCAAACATAATTCCAGACTTACCTATCATTGGGGTTAATTCTTCGCAGTCCAGCAAAATCAAAAACTTCCCCGGTTGGAAAGAACTTGAAAGTGTTATCGAAGAAAATATTGCAAAACTGATCAATAAAGATGATGTTGTAACTATGCTTAAGAGTAAGCTTGTGAAAGAGGTAACGTCTCTTGATACGAACTATCCTCTTAATAAAATGAATAACCTACTTCAGTATAATCAACATATCTCTGATAACAAATTGTTAGATGCCCATGGCTCCAGAAATGTCAAACTAGGCAATCAGTGGGCAATTCGTCAGGAAGCAAAGAAGAATGGTATATGGGATTTGTACGCCTTTATGCGTGAATTCACCGAGCGGAAACAATCATACGTGAATAATAAGATTGAAGTTGCTCTTGCTATTATGGGTTCTGAAGAACTCGAAGCAATGTTCCCACAGGAATATAAAGTTTATTCAAATAAATTGGAAAGTATCGTTTCTCGTATTGATGAATTTAATACCAAATACGAGCTGCTTTCATACTTGAATGTGCATGGCGATGATAGCATTTTCGCTGTAAGAAAATATCTTGGTTTGATGAAATAAGTCATTGACAAACACTTCCCCCTATGTTTTATGGGGGGAAGATTTAGATTAACATAAGAAAAAAGGAGTTTACATATCATGGCTCAAGTAGCTTATCGCATGTCCACCAAGAGCATTACTTTGATGCTTAACAATCAACCGGCTATCATACCGTCTTCGCATATTAATTTTGACGAAATCAAATCTGAATTGATGAAAGATGTGCACGACGAAGATCGCATCGCAGATTTGACAGACCTTATCAAGGCAATCAAAATTGCAAGTGCTGGTCGTGTTGAAGTTTACAATTCAAAGGTTTTGTTTGACGGTGTTGAATGTCACAATTTCCTTGCAACACGAATTCTTCAACATGCACACAACAAGCTACCTTTTGAGCCGTTGATGCTGATGTTGACAAACCTGATGGATAATCCGAACACAGAAATTCGCAATGATTTGTTTGCATGGTTGGAAGCTGGCGATATGCCTGTGACTTCAGATGGACATATCATCGGTTACAAATATGTGCAGGATGATTATTATTCTGCTCACATTGGTACTAATGGTAAGGTGTTCCACGGTCTTTATGAAACAGTGTCTATGCCACGCGGTGAATGTGATGAAGATCGCAAAAGGACATGCTCAACTGGTCTACACTTCTGCTCATTCGGATATCTTGGACACTACTCTAAGAACTACCGTATTATTATCGTGAAAGTCAATCCCAAGAACATCACAGCCATTCCTGACGAATACAATTTGCAAAAAGCCCGGTGCTGTGAATACTATGTGATGGGCGAAATCACTGAAGATTTAGCTGATCATTATCGTGGTACAACCATCACTACACCTGAAGGTAACACAAGCGAATTCACACTTAACGAAGTTGAAGACGTTGATGGTGTTGAAGAAGAGACTTTCTACGCCAACGCCGGCGAAGGACGGGACGAAGGTTTTGTATCACCGAGCGGTTATAAGTCTCTTGCCACACCCGCAGGTATTGATGCTTACAAAGATGAAAAAGCTGATGCCAAAGCGCATAATGCTAAAGTGAAAGCAGCTCTTAAAGACAAGTCATTCACTACCCGTCAAGGTGTGAAGATCAAAGCTTACAAATTGTTCAAAACTGTAGGGTTGCATGGACAACGTGGTGCCTCCAAAAAATTAGGTATACCACGGACCACAATTCAAAGTTGGTTGCTTAGTATTCTAAACGAGACTAAGTAATCCTCTGGACAGGCGGACGTGTTGTGTGTGACCGCCTGTCCACTCATTCAATTAGAAAAAAAGAAATAAAGGAAAATCAAAATGATTTGTTATAAAGACAAGACGTTTTGTTCAGCTTATCAGGCAGACTGTCCTGCAATCATCCCAACAAAATAAGGAGACCCCTCTTGCCAGTAATTTATCAAAAATTCATATATCGCGAAGACCTCGAAAGCAATCCAGACTCAATGTATCTGTTTGGAGATAATGACAAGCGCACAGGCTATGGCGGTCAAGCCAGAGAAATGCGTGGAGAACAAAATGCCATTGGTATACGCACAAAGTGGATTGGCTCAAATTCTAAGGCTTCGTTCTTTTCAGACAAAGACTTTGACTTTATTGCAGTCATGATCGAAGAAGACTTGGAACCAGCAATTGCTCACCTTCGCGCCGGTGGCATACTTGTCATACCGCTCGACGGACTTGGGTCAGGGCTGTCACGTTTGCCAGAAAAGGCACCCCGCGTAAATGAGTTTCTTGAAGATCGCCTTGAAGAGCTTGAGCGTGTCACTACGATTGATTGGAACAGGCGCTAATGATGTTAACTCCATCGGAGAAGTTCCAAAATCAGTTAAAAGAAGAAATCATTGACAACAGGTTAGCTGTCAGTGGGTTTATTCATATGATGGTTGGCGACTTAATTGGTGAAGGTGAGACACGAACAGTCTATGATTGTGCCCTGTCCCCTGCACTTGTTATCAAGCATGAACCAAATCAAACTATGCATAATGTCCTTGAGTGGGAAATTTATAAAGATTTGGAAGGCAACAAAAATAAGCTGAAAAAATGGTTGGCTGAACCTGTAATGCTATCCCCATGCGGACGTTGGTTGATAATGGAAAAAACGTCACCACCACCACCCAGCTTTATCTATCCAAAGAAAATGCCAAAAGCACTACGTGATTTTCATAATGAGAATTTTGGTCTTATCGACGGAAAGTTTGTGTGTCATGATTATGGAAGCATTCCACTGATCACCGACCCGGAATCAAACAAACGTGTTAAAGTGAAATGGCGTAGGTATAGCGGAGAAGTTTGATGCGTATCGAGAAGCACAGGAACAAGTTTGTTGCCTATATACCGTTCAGCATGAAAGAGAATTTCAGGGACGGTGGATGGCTTTGGGACAAAGACCTGAAAAAGTGGATAACCTTCGACATAAAGAAGGCTGCCTTGTGGCACGATTTTGCTGTCGGTGTGGCACGCAAAGAGCTTGACGACTATAAGTCTGGTCTGACAGGCGCCGTTGCTGACTCGATGAAAGAAGAAAGTGACTTCCACGTACCAACACCGGACGGTTTGAGTTTATTACCCTTCCAGATCGCCGGTGTTGAATACGCTGTCAAACGAAAAGACACGCTAATTGCTGACCCGCCGGGTTTGGGCAAAACTGTTCAAGCTATTTCATTCGGGAATTATATCAAAGCACGGCGAGTGCTGGTAATTTGTCCATCATACCTCAAAGTTAACTGGTCTCGCGAGTATAAGAAGTGGGATATGTTGGGTTTGAGTGTGGGTATCGCAACAACTGTGCAAAAAGACAAGCTAGGGTCAAACGGGGACCCCCTACGAAAGCCGGCAAAGGAAAAAGGGCGTCTTGGTGCCAAGATTAAGTACAGCGCTCCTGTGTGGCCTGATACGGACGTTGTGATCATCCATGACAACCTTATGCCTGTATTCTATGAGAAAATTCAGTCAATACGATGGGATTTGTTCATCGCAGACGAAGTACAGGCGTACACAAACGCCAAGGCTGCACGCTCCACATATGTTTGGGGTGGCGGCGCAGGTAAGAAACGAGTGAAACGACCACCAGCAAAGAGACGTATGTTTTTGACCGGTACCCCGATAACAAAAAACCCATACAATATGTGGGTATTTTGCATGAATTTTGACTATGAGAACCTTGGTCGCAACTGGAAGAAGTTTATCTTCAGGTATTGTGCTGCATACAAAGACAACTTTGGCTTGCACTGGGACGGTGCTTCAAACCTTGAAGAGCTGAACTTCAAACTACGTGAAGCTTTCATGGTGCGCCGAGACAAAGTATCTGTGCTTAAAGACCTACCACCCAAGCGCCGGGAACTTATTGTCCTACCTGATGATGGTCTGGCGAAGCAGGTTGCTGCCGAGGTGAACTACGTTGGTGAAATGATGAAAGACTTCGAAGCAATGGTGGGCGCCGTTGATCTTGAAGACGAAGAACAAACCTTGGATGCGTTGCAGAATTTATTCCCGTCTGACACGTCAAACATGAGCTACGAAGACATTGCCGACCTCATGACGAATGAGCAGGTTGTAGCTTTCGATGAAATATCTGAACTACGAAAGAAAATGTCTATTGCCAAGATACCTCTTGTCAAAAATCATGTGGACAATCTTTTACAAGGTGATGAAAAGATCATCATTTTTTGCCACCATAAAGCTGTTGCTGATGAATTGCACAAACACTATCCTGATGCTGCTTTCATCACAGGTAAAGTCCACGCGGACGATCGCCAAGCACAGGTAGACCGGTTCCAAGAAGAAGACGATTGCCGGTTGATCATTGGTAACATTGGTGCTGCCGGCACCGGCTTCACAATGACTGCTGCGAGTATCGTGGTGTTTGCTGAACTTGTTTGGTTACCGCACGAACTTGAACAAGCGGAAGACAGAGCATGGCGCATCGGACAAGAAAACCCTGTACTTATTCAGCACCTTGTTGTTCAAGGTTCTCTGGATGCAAGATTTATTAATCTATTATTAGAGCGAATGGACATGCAAGATCGTGCCCTTTCACCAGAAAAAGCTTTACAGAGATAAAAAAGTCGTGTATAAAGGCACCAAGATAACAACATAGGAGATTTCAAGACAATGATTGCAAACCCGATTTCAACATTCTACACTGCCTCTGGACACAGTTTCAACATCTTGGATATCGACCAGACTGATATCCGAATGAGCGATATTGCTGATGGACTATCCAAACAGGCGCGCTTTAAAGGTCAATATCAAGGTGACTTCATACTTTCTGTTGCGCAACATTCTGTATACGTGTCAATCCTTATTCGTGAGACCATGCAACAATTGGGTAAGTACACACAACATGAAATAAACCGTATGTCCCTCATTGGTTTGTTGCATGATGGTTCCGAAGCATATCTAGGTGATATGCCCACGCCTGTGAAGATTTACCTTCCTGACTTCGCTGCATTAGAAGACAAGGTGCAATCGGCGGTCTATAAACAATTTGGCGTTGAACCCACTGAAATGGAACTATCAATGATGCATTACTGTGACAGGCGCATGTTTGATATGGAAGCTCTGCTCATTGGTCGAGACCCGATTTATCGATACATGGCGGGTGATGAGGAATGTCTTGACGAAATAATGACAGACTATTTTCCTGATCACCATTGGTTTACGCCGCACGCCGCACGCAATGTTTTTCTAGGCATGGCACAGACCTGCCTCTTTGAATTGGAGCAATCACTTTGACAAAGAAAAAAGACCCGGCGATGGGTAATCTAGGCTATGATCGCATCGATGATGATTTCTACCCTACACCGCCTTGGATGATGGATGCAGCAATCCCTCAACTGATCAAGCACAATGTGATTGAGGTTGGCAATACTATTTGGGAGCCAGCTTGCGGTGAGGGACATATGTGTAAAGTCTTTCAGGCAAAGGGGTTTCACACTGTGTGCACTGATCTTGTCGATCGTGGTTATGGTATTTCAGGACTCGATTTCCTAAAAACCAATGAAATACCAGACGGGGTGACGTCGATCATAACAAACCCACCTTACAATCTTGCTCTTGAATTTGTTGAGCACTCTTTGGATTTAATGTCCAGCGTGAATGGTTCTGTCGCGATGGTGCTTCGAAATGAATGGGATAGTGCTCTGACTAGGCGCCACCTGTTTTACAGAAACCATTTCTTTAAAATGAAGCTGGTGTATACATCACGCCCAAAATGGGTTGTAGGTTCTACCGGTAGCCCAAGGCATAATTTTGCCCTATTTGTTTGGGATTTCAAAAACAGCTCGTATCCTATATTGGAATACGCTCACAGGAATGAGGAACATCGATGAACAAGTTTGAGTTGGTAATTCTTGAAAGCCCCTACAAGGGGTCAACACGCGAAATCATGAGAAACATAGCATATGCACGACGCGCTATGCATGATTGCTTAATGCGTAATGAGGCTCCAATGGCGTCTCATATGCTTTACACACAGCCCGGCGTCCTTGACGATGATGTGCTAGAACAAAGGCAGCATGGTATTGATGCAGGACTTGCATGGCGCAAGGTTGCTAAGAAGACCGTAGTCTATTGTGACCTTGGTATTTCAACCGGTATGCAATATGGTATTGATGCTGCCAAAAAATCAGGTAATCAAGTTGTTTACCGCCAAATGAATAAACAGGGTGACTTTGTTAGCTCTGTCATATCCCCAATAACAGGAAAGAAGTAATTATGGATAATGCAAACAGACCGGATGAATTGTCATACGATGAAATTATGGCGTTGTATGATAAACATGGCTCCGAGCGCAAGGCAGCAAAAGCTATGGGTATCCCGCGCACCACGCTTCAAAAGCGGAAGTATGATGCGTATAATGAGCGCTTCACAACACAACGGATGCGAACATCTATTCGTATTCAGCCGGGTGAAAAAACCATGCGCTTCATTCTAACGTCAGCTCAAGACAGTACGGCAATTCATTCAGAGTTTCTTACAAACCTTGAGGTGTATGCAGATTTTTGTGATGCTCAAATCATGGTTGCCGGTTATACCTATAACAAAGGCCTGTTTGAAGATCATTCAAAACAAAGTGGTGTTTATCCTTCGACCGTTTTACCATACCTTGTGGAAGATCGTATCGTATTTGGTGACACGCTGACGTTCTGCGCTGAAATGAATATCCTTCCTACAGCGGTCAATCCTCTTTCAGGTATGCAAACATATACTGGACCAATGAGTGGTATTATCCCCCATGCTAAAGTCCAGTTGGAAAGCATCCCTACGCAGAAAGGTGAACGACCTAAGATCATGCAAACGACAGGTACGCTTTCATTGCCAAATTATGTGCAAAAGAAAGCTGGTCAAAAAGCTGAACACTACCACGAAGTGAGTGCAGTTATTGTCGAACTCCTACCAGACGGTCGCCATTTTGTTCGTCACCTGCATGCCGATCGCGATGGCTCATTCCAAGACCTTGACATTCTAGTCTCTAATGGTGATGTTGAATTTGACCAACGCGTAGAAGGCATCACGTGGGGTGATATACATTGGGAAAAGCACGATAAAAACATTGCTGCTGCCTGTTGGGGTATGTTTAAACCAACGTGTGAAGTGATGATTGACGTGCTCAAACCAAAGTATTCATTCATTCATGACATTATTGATTTCATGCCGCGAAACCACCACAACATCAAAGACCCACATTTCAGATTTGAAATGTATACAAAGGGTACCGATAGTGTTGAGGAAACTATTGATGCTGCTGCTTATTTCTTGGAGGAAGTGCAGCGCCCATTCTCTAAGACAGTGGTGGTGGAATCTAACCACGATCTTGCGTTGCTAAAATGGTTGAAGACAGCAGACTATCGTGAAGACCCGGTGAACGCTAGATACTTCCTTGAACTTCAAACGGAAGTATACCGCGCCATTGAAGCTCAAGATAGCTCTTTCTCGATATTGGAATATGCGATAACCGCAGCCTTTTACGATATCGAAGATGCTCTATTTCTTCGTGAAGATCAGAGTTACCTAATTGCCAATGGTATCGAATGTGGTATGCATGGACACCTTGGCGCCAACGGGGCACGTGGACACATTGGTCAATATGCCCGGTCAGGTAGACGATCAAACTCTGCTCACACACACTCTGCCGCTATTAAGGATGGAGCATGGTGTGCAGGTGTTTCAGGGTCTATGGAAATGGGCTATAATAAAGGCTTGTCAAGCTGGTCACATTCGCATATAGTGACGTACCCGAACGGTAAACGGGCAATGATCACTCAATACGATGATGGTCTTTGGTGCGCTGATGCGGTGGTGGTTAATTAATGGCTGGCGCAACCGGCAAGCCGCCGAACAGGTATATGGACATTCTTGTGTTAGGGCAAACTAACACCAAAATACGAGATAGGTTCTATAATTTTCGAAGACTTAAGGTCGGAGATAATTATCACATTTATACGAACATAGGATTGGTGTTTTCAGCAATCCCGCCTACCAATAAAAACTGGCGCTGGTTCGCAGAGCTAGCTCGCATGGCAGAGGACAAAACAATCCACTGGTTGGATTAATACAGGAGACCCCGACTTGAAACTTAGACCCGCCAAATATGATACGTTGATATGGGACGTGGAGACTGATGGTCTTCTCGATGAACTGACAACCATTCACTGCCTTGTCATTCGTGAATTCGAGTCAGGGCAGGTTTGGCGTTTCCGTAAGAATAAAAAAGAAGACACCATTGAAAAAGGTGTTAAGATGCTCATGAATTGTAAGTCCATGGTCGGCCACAATATCATGGACTTTGATATCAACGCTGTCCGAAAAGTGTATACATATTTCGAACCCCACCCTGATTGCATTATCGAAGACACGCTGGTTTATACCCGGCTGATTTTTGGTGATCAAAAGACCCACGACTTTGTTTTGTGGAAGCGCAACCGTCTGCCCGGTCAACTTATTGGGCACCACGGTTTGGAAGCTTGGGGTTATCGTCTGAACTTACACAAAGGCGATTACATGAAAGATATGATTGCTCGCGCAAAAGAGCAAGGCATAACAGATCGTGACGAACAAATGCGCTTTGTTTGGGGTAAGTGGAATAAAGAAATGGACGACTACTGCCTTGGCGATGTGGACGTCAGCACCAGACTGTGGTCTCATTGCCTTCAGCAACGTTTCCCACAAGACCCGATAGAGTTTGAGCACGCCACGCATGCATTAGCAATTCAGATTGGTAACAACGGATTTCCGTTGAACATTCCTGAAGCTGAAAAGCTTGCAAAAGATATTGAAGGCAAAGCTGTTATCTTGGCTGACGAAGCTAAAGAACATTTTGGCTCATGGTTCTCACCGAAGAAAAAACGTATCACAAAGATGCTATGGGACGACCCCGAAGGTGCTAATAGAAAAAAAGAGTATGCACAGATACACCCTGAATTTGGTGAATACAAATCTCGCGCTGTATGGGGTCACGTCGAATTAGCCAAATCCGATTGTGCCTTCAAATCAACTCACAAGGTATCAAAGAAAAAAGCAGAAGATGGTTCAACCTATACCGTCAAACAAATCAACTACGACAGATTTGGTGATGCACCGGTATGCAAGCTGAAGGTGAAAGACTTTAATCCAACGTCACGTGAAATGATTATCGATCGCTTCACAACTGTTTATGATTGGGAGCCTATCGACTTCACAGAAAACGGACGCCCGTCGGTCAACGATAACGTTCTACACGGTCTGTCTGGTAAAATACCAATGGCTACCGAACTGGCGGAAGTATTCTATCTGAATAAACGCCTTGGACAGATTGCCACAGGTAAGAATGCTTGGCTCAAGCTTGTAAAACCTGATGGTATGATACACCACCGCCTTAATACTGGCGGCACTGTGTCTGGCAGGTGTGCTCACTCGTCACCAAACATTGCGCAGGTACCAAAGGTGCATAGCGCACGTGTGTTGATGGATGATGGTTCTATCAATCCAAAATTCCTCAAATCAACCGGTGAGCCAGAAAGTCATATCTTTGACAAAGTGAATGGCGGTTACCTGAAGTCTGCACCGGTTAAAGGTCGCACAGGTGATCACGGTTGGGATTGTCGTAATCTATTCTATGTTCCAGAAGGATGGCGCCTTGTAGGCTGTGATCTATCAGGTATTGAATTACGCTGTCTTGCCAACCTTGCCAAGCCCTACGATAATGGGTTCTTGATCAAAGAAGTGATGGAAGGTGACATTCACACAACCAACATGAACGCCGCTGGATTACAATCTCGCGATCAGGCAAAGACGTTTATTTATGCGTTGATTTATGGTGCTGGCGATGTTAAGATCGGCTCGATTGTTGCTCCAATGGTTAGTGTCGAAGAGCAACGCAGTATTGGTAAAGACTTGAAGGCAATGTTCTTTAGAAAGCTTCCGGGGCTAGCTCAAGCGGTTAAAGAAATTCAGAAACAGGCTTCCAAGAAATGGTTGCCGGGTCTGGATGGACGTAGACTACCAGTTCGTGCGAAGCACTCTGCTTTGAACTTGCGTCTGCAATCTGATGGTGCTGTGCTTGCGAAGCGCTGGATGCTATTATCTGATGATGCTTTCCTTGACGAAGGTCTCACACACGGATGGGATGGTGACTATGGTATCTTAGCTTTTGTCCACGACGAATTACAGGTTGCAGTTCGCGAAGAATATACGCAGTTTGCAAAAGACAGCATGATCAACGCGGCTCGCCTGTCAGGAGAATATTACAACTTTGCTATGCCTGTTGATGCTGAAGCAAAAGATGGCATGACGTGGGCACAAACACACTAATTGATTGACAAACACACAACACTAATATAAGAGAGACTTACATTGGATAACAAACCAAACACTTTTGGAAACGTCGCATTGGCTATTATTTTTCTGACATTCATTGTTGGTGTAGTTGACGCCTTTTTCGATATTGTGCCCGGCATTGACTCTATCGTCTTTACCGGACCATTTTTTGCCGTGCTTTTCATTACAATCATGATGCGCACGCTCCGTAAGGTGATCATCGATGCACTTGTCGAAGCTCACAAAATAAACATGCAATATGACTTCGACGTTATGGACGCTCAAACCGAACCCACAGCTAAAGACATATTCAATTATGAAGGGATAAAAACTAATGGGTAAGGCCATACTTGTATTTGATACAGAGACCACCGGCGCACAGGTGTTTGATGATTTCTCGCGACCTCAATCAAAGCCTATGCAATTCTTTGGAGCGATTTACACACCACCGGATGATTTGTCACAGTGGTTCGAACGCACAGATCGGGAACTCTTGATCTTGAATACAATGAAACCGATTGTTGAAGTGAACATTCGTATTCAGGTGGGTGATGAAGTAAAGGTCGAGGAAGGTGCAGTTGCAATTCATGGTATTTCACGTGACGAAGCAAACCGATATGGTATTTCAGAAGACAATGCCGCCCACCTGATAAGTGATTTGCTTGACATTGCTGATGTAGCTGTGGCACACAACATTGACTTCGATCGCAGGATTATCAATCACTTCTTGTATGATGTTAAAAGTGTGGAATTTCCATCTGCGTCCTTGTCACGCGGAGCGTTTGATGATATAGAGCAATTCTGTACCATGAAGACCATGACCAACGTGTGTAAAATCCCCGGTCGAAATGGTGGTTACAAATGGCCTAAGCTCATTGAAGCTTATCGTCATTTCTTCGGAAGAGACTTTGAAGGTGATGCGCATGATGCACGCGCAGACTCGATTGCATGTGCTCAACTGTATTTTGCCTATGAATATTTTCGTCAACTCAACATGATAAAATAGGAGACCCTATGCCAAAACTTGAAATTGAGAATAAGGTGAATGTGAAAACACCTCACATTGAAATGGTGTGCCAAAAGATCATTGATCAAGCACAGGCACACCTCATGAGCGTATCGCAATCCATCAACATGGATGCAATGAAACGTGCTTACAATGCCGGTTACGAAGTCGGACGAATTGAAGGCTTCGACAAAGGCTTGGATGCCCAAATAAAAGAGGACGAAACTGTTGATTGATTTCAAACAAATATTCGACAACTATCAAGCGACCCGTAAAAAGACTTGGGAGTTTGACCGCAAGTTGACTGTTGGTGCGTCGGAAGCATTTGCTTGCATTCGCAAGACAGGCTTTTCCAAACGTGCAGAAGAGTTTGGTTACGAAGAAGACCCCGGACACACAGACAATTGGGGTGCTGCCGAGCGTGGTAACTTGATCGAAGATCACTGGGTTGTACCAGCTATGAACCAAGAGCTGCCGGATGGCGTTGGATATCTCTATGCCGGTGAAGATCAAAAGACATTCGTGTCTGGATTGAATTCAGCAACACCTGATGGGCTGGTGTGCGATGTACCGAATGATTGCTTGAAGCTGTATGGCATCGATGATATTGAAAGCGATTGCTTCCTTCTTGAAATCAAGTCGGTTGACCCGCGCATCAACCTCACGACTGAAAAAGAAATACACCATGGGCAGACACAAATTCAGCTTGCACTCATTCGTGAGTTGACCGAATTCAAACCTATGTATGGTGTTATCCTTTACATCGATGCATCATTTCTTGATGATATCAATGTATTCCCGATAAAGTATAACAAGAATGCGATGAACGCCGCAAAGATGCGAGCGAACAAAGTATACAACGCTGAATCTTTAGAAGAGCTGGAACCAGAAGGAAAGAACTCTGGTGAGTGCAAATTCTGTAGCTTCACACATGCTTGCGCCAAGGTTAGCAAAGAAGCTATCCCTACCGGAAGCAATTCTGAAATCGATCAGTCAATTCTTGACGCCATTTATGACCTAGTTGTTCAAGAGCGTGAAGCTGATGAACATGAGAAAGGTTGGAAAGAGGACAAGGACAGACTGCGTGCTAACATCAAACAGATGATGGCAGACGTTGAGACCAAACTGGTATCTGACGAACGTTATACCGTTCGATGGACGTTCCAAGCTGGTCGCAAAACATTAGACAAACCGGCTTTGGAACAATCCGGTGTTGATCTTTCAAAATTTGAGACACAAGGTGCAGGTTTTGAGAAAATGACAATAAAACTTGTTGACAAGTAATTTATTGTCGTGTACCGTTCCAAATGAAAACGTCCTGTTGTCACCCGACAGCTTGACATAACACTTAAACACAGGAGACTTATTCCATGAGTAATGCTTTAACAGTTGGTGGACGTCCATCAATTATCGACCAGATCAATTCGGGCTTGAACCCGTTTGAAGATTTGGAGAAAGGTGGCGGCGATTTCTTTGGCGACTACCTTAAAATCAACGGCAACACCGGTGAAATTTCATACGGCAAAGACGGTACTGAATTGGACCCCGGATTTGAAGTTCTTGTTGATGTTGAATCCATCCGCTACGGTTGGCAGTGCTGGAAAGATAGCGAACCTATCGACGAGCGCACTGACTTCTTGATTGGTGGTGACCACGTTGCTGAAGGTGAACTACCTGATCACGGTCCTTATACAGACGAGCAAGACGGTTGGCGTGAGCTATACACGTTGCGCATGGTTCTGATGGGGGAAACACCTGCTGAAGACATTAAGCTGACGTATAACATTGCGTCCGGCGGTGGCAAGAATGCTCTGCGTAAGCTCATCAAAGCTTATATGAAGCAGGTTGTCATGAATGTTGGCGATGATGGTCAAGCGATGATACCAATCGTTGAAATCGATTTGGGTTCATTCATCCCTGCTGTGAAAAAACACGGTAAGAAGTATTTCCCTATCTTTACTCTCAAAGGTTGGGAAGAGCGCAGCGTAGCTATGGAAGCTTTCTCTGACGATGCTGAAGCTGGTGGTTCCGACGACTATGACGACGAGCCAGAACAGAAGCAGATTGCAGCTAAACCTGCAAAGAAGGGGAAGGTGAATGCCAAGCCGCCTGAACCTGAAATTGAGGACGTCGAAGATGAAAACGACGAAGGCAACTATGACGACGGTGAAGCAGAAGTCGAAGAAAAGACGCGCAAAGCTGCTCCAAAACCACGTGGTCGTGGCGAACGGGCATCAAGTGAAGCTGAAGACGACGACGCTGCTGAAGAAGCGGCACCAGCTCCACGTGGTCGCGGTCGAGGGCGTGGACGCTAAGTCCATCCTCTAAAACCTGTCCGCTGTTCCCGAACGGCGGACAGGTTCTTTTACAATCAAAAAAAGACAGGAGACTTTTAAAATGGACTTAACCCCGTTACAGGAGAGGTGTATCCGCGAAGCTGCAAGCTGGTATGGAGACACACAAGGAAACATTGGAGCGCCTGTATTCTATCTTGCGGGGTACGCTGGTTCAGGTAAGTCAACTGTGCTGCCATATCTCATTGAGAAGATGGGGTTGAATGCTAGCGATGTGGCTTTTTGCGCGCCGACAGGCAAAGCTGCAAAAGTTATGACAACAAAATTACGTGAGGTTTATGGTGAGATTGATCGAGCCAAAACAATTCATTCCACCATCTACGTGCCCGGCTCTCAAAAAGTCGATATGCTTGAAAAGCGTATTGAACACACCACGCACAAGTTGGCAGAGCTTCAAAGTAAAAGCGATGAATGGAATACGCTTAATAACGAACTCAAAAGCCTTGAAGCTGAACTTGATGCTGCATACAAGACCAAAGGTGAAATGGTATTCCATTTGAACCCTGATGCTGAAGTAGCACAGAAAAAGCTAATCGTAGTTGATGAAGCTTCTATGGTAGGTTCATCGCTGGCAGAAGACCTTAAGTGGTTCAATATCCCTATCCTAGCGATGGGTGACCCGCTACAGCTCCCGCCTGTTAAGGACAAGCATGGTTTGACCATTGGTAAACCAGACTTCTTCTTGGATGAAATTCACAGACAAGCTTTGGACAATCCTATTATCTGGCTGTCTCAACAAATACGCAAGGGCATAAATATTCAACATGGTTCACATGGCGGTCTTGTGCATATCGTTCGCCCGAAGGATGATGAATGGACAGTAAACATGGATTACAACGCGCAAGTGCTGGTGGGTACTCATAAAACACGATACCGCACTATAAAGAAAATACGTGACGCCATGGGATACAAAGGTATTAATGAACCACAAAAAGACGAGCTGCTGATCTTTGGTAAGAATTCAAAGAATTATGCGAATATGGTGAACGGCACTTTTGCTTGGGTGACAAAAGACGTTGAACCTTTTAAAGAAGGGGTCAATAACTGTATGGTGCATGTGGAAGATCAAGATACAGGTATCAAGTGTGCTGCACTGGCAGCCCAAAGCATATTCGAAGATCATTTCATCACATATGAGCGTAGTCAACGTGACCAAGCTAAAGCCTACTATGGGCTGCGGGATTATGAGCATCTTGATTTTGGTTATGCGATCACCGGGCACAAGTCGCAAGGCTCACAATGGGATAACGTTATCGTCCATGACGAAAGTGGTGTATTTCAACGCGATGCAGACAAATGGTTATATACATGCGTCACCAGAGCTGCTAATGAATTAATACTGGTTATGCGTTAATCACTCGAGACAGAAACTGAAATAGAAAGGATACTCAATGCGTAAGATAGTTGCACTCACAGGTCATAAGGGGTCAGGTAAAGACACTGCCGCCTTATACTTTATGAGCCGAGGCTTTACCAACATGAAGTTCGCCGGCGCCTTGAAAGATATGATTGCTACCTTGATTAAATATCAAGGAGGTTCCACTCGACTTATTGCGGACATGATTGAAGGTCATTTG
>Ga0196901_1000669_pt1 | contig 17750 bp, 37 predicted proteins | sample CB_VirMetaG_FD_169099 | JGI IMG/M metagenome (GOLD analysis project Ga0196901, IMG submission 169099) | Freshwater to marine saline gradient viral communities from Chesapeake Bay - CB_1504_1 Viral MetaG (v3) (version 3) | ecosystem: Environmental > Aquatic > Marine > Coastal | place: USA... | reverse complement strand
ACTCTCAACCGCTACCGCTTCCTATAAATTGCTCGGCGCAGGTATCGGCGAGCAGATGCCGAGCCTAGATGCGTTGGAGTCTGAAATCGCTCGCGAGCGCAAGGAAAAGAACAACAAGCAAAGCGAGCCAAAAGAGGACAAGCCAGCAAAGCCAGCAAAGACCAACGCGGACACCTTGAAATCTATCCTCGCGTATTTCACCGCGCTAGACCTTGCGAAAATGACGGATGATGACTTAGACCTAATCGCGGAAATCCACGCGACTATCGAAAACAAGGTCGAGGTCATGGCGTAACCCGACAAGAGAAAAGGCTCGACCCGAAAGGGTCGGGTCTTTTTTTCTGCCCAAAATTACCTGAGAGTTTCCTGAGAAAATCCTGAGAAAATTTCCCGACACAAACCAACACAAACTTTTATTCGCGGTCGGACGGCGTTTGATTTGCGGGGTGACGGCTGTTTATTCGCGGTGCTTTGTCGGGTTAGCCCGACAGGAGTGTGATTACGGCTCGAAGGATTAAGGGTGCTTGACCAGTTGTTTTCCGTAGTCTATACTTAAGTTATTGGCAGGCAATAGGGCTTGCTGATAAAACCCAAGTGTCGGGTTAGCCCGACAGAGAGTGAGTATGAAATGAACCTAGATGAGTTAGTCGCTCACCTTGAAGTTCGTACGAATGTACTGAACGAGAAGCGAGCAGAGCAGGAACGATACGAGCGTGGCGTACGCGCCATGCGTGAGGCTTCTAATAGGGAGTCACAATGAAGATTAGATGCACTAAGTGTAGTATCGAATTGCGCTATCGAGAGATGGCATTGTGCGCGGAGATAAATGATGACTACGGCACAGACATACAACTATGCACAGATTGTTTTACTATCCTGAATGTGAACATGGTATGAATTGCGAAGGGTGTAAGAAGCCTATGTGGTTAGAAGGTCGCATAGATGATGACATTCCCCTGTGCCATGAGTGTTATGTCCATTACGCTGAAAGCGGTGAACTTGCCCAAATGTTTCCCGCATGATAGAATTAAGGTATTAAGCGGATAGCCTAGTCTATGAATTTGGGCATACGCTAGGCTGGTGGCTCACTCTGGAGACATGTGGAGTGCAGGTTCGATTCCTGCGGTGAGCGCGTGATAACAAATCGTTATCATGTCGGGTTAGCCCGACAGTATAAAGGAGTTATGATGTACCTACAAACTGGTGATGTGTTCGCAATAACACTCGCACTATTCGCAGTAAATGTTGTTCTAGTCCTAGCCTTTCGCAGAGTCTATGTATTAGAAAAGCAGATTGTTAAACTTCGTCGCCAAATCAGAGAGGCTAAGTAAATGTACCCAAGCGCAGATGAATTAGTAGCCAGCGGAATTTCCGACACAAATTCGTGGGAGTCGCGTATGGATTACCAACTTGTCCAAGAAATCCTCGGGCATAGCCTGACAGAAGGAGAATGGGCAGAGATGATTGAGGCTCTTGATGATGTAGTCTTTGAGACTGTTATGAGTTTTCAGAGATGATTAAGATTGAGTTCTCCGAGCGTGAGTGGCATGCCGTCATGGGTGCTTTGCGTATGCAGGAAGAAGGTCACAAGCGTAATGATTTTAAGGCATTGGTATTGGAAATGCAAGAAATTCGCTCTCGCATGAATGATGCCATGATTGACAGTAAGTTGCCAGCGTAGTATGATTAGGGTATTCGTTGCAAAGCGTAACGGATTAGGTTGTCGGGTCAGCCCGACAGATTGGAACGACAATGACAGATAACGAAGTCAAAGACATTTGCTCGGTATGTACCACCGAGTATAGTGTGGACGACTTAATTACAACTGAATACGATAGTCTTGTATGCGGTGATTGCGTTACCACTTGCGAGCGTTGTGACAGCGTTGGCTCAATCAATGACGCTTTCCACACAGTAGATGGTAACGACATCTGGTGTGAGTCATGTACCGAGCGCAGAGCGCATTGGTGTGAGCGTTGTGAGGAGTATGACTCAGGCACTTCGTTCTACATCTCAGATGTGCAAGAGTCTTGGTGTGAGGGTTGCGCTGATGCTTCTGCTTACTGGTGTGACGAATGTGATGAGTACAATGCAGACGGATGCGATAGGTGTTCTGATGACATGAGTAGTGACGGCTCACGCCTTATTCATGATTACAGTTACCGCCCTGATGCTATCTTCCACTCGACCAACAAGGATGAGCGATTGTTCTTTGGTATCGAGATAGAAGTAGAGGCTAAGGATGACCTTCGTGAATCTGCTGAGTATGCACATCAACTAGAGTCTATGGACTTAGCCTATCTTAAGCATGACGGCTCGCTTAATAACGGGTTCGAGATAGTCACACACCCTATGTCTCATGACTTCTTTAAGAATGAGGCTGGTGACTTCTTTGCAGTAATGGAAGGTCTGCGTTCACAAAGTGGCATACGAGTCAAGTCTTGGGATACAAGAACATGTGGTTTGCACATTCACATCTCACGCACAGGGTTCAATGGTGGTTCGCACATGCACCGATTCCTCAACCTTGTGTATTCCAATCCTGACTTCTACTCAACCCTAGCAGGTCGGACATCTGACCAATGGGCTAAGTTCACAGACATCTGGCAACGCGAATACAAGCGTGATGCTAATGGTGAGCGTGTATGGAGTGAGGATACAGGGTACGAAATTACTGACAAGCGCACCTTCATGCATAAGTTGCAACCCGACCGCAACTCAGACCGATACTCAGCGGTCAATACCAACAATCGTGAGACACTAGAGATGCGTATCTTTAGAGGTAGCGTTAATGGTGACACGATTAAAGCCCAGATAGACTTAGCGCATGCCAGCGTTGAGTACACCCGAACCCTTACTGTCCAAGATGTGCGCGAAGGTGCATTGTCTGCCGATAACTTCATGTGGTATGTATTCCAGCATGAAGCGTTGTACCCAGAACTAACCGCCCGTATAGATAAATTAGTTGTCGGGTTAGCCCGACAGAATGAGAGTGTGTAAGATGTGTTTATTAGTTGTAGCCTCGCCTAATTCCACGCCTCGTAAGAAGGACTTGGAATGTGCATCATGTAATAATCCGCATGGCTTCGGCTTTGCGGTAGTCACGCCAGATGGCATTGTCACTGGTCGTGGTATGTCCAGCAAGAAAGTAATCAAGCAATTCCTAGAAGTACGCAAGCAGTATCCAGATAGTTACGCCATGTTCCATGCTCGCTATGCAACGCATGGTGTCAAGAATGAGGAGAACTGTCATCCGTTCAAGGTTCCGTATGATGCTACCTTTGCACCAGATACATACCTTGCACACAATGGTATCCTTGACATCAACATCAGCGCTGGCGACCGCAGAAGTGATACGCGTATCTTTGCAGAGGATACCTTGCCTGCTATGGGTGGTGTGTCTGCATTAGATGACGACCATGTGTGGGCTATGGTTAGCAAGTGGTCACTAGGTAGCAAGATTGTTATCTTTACCCTAGACCCTAAGGCTAAGGAGACTTGCTACATCATCAACGAATCATCAGGCTTCTGGGACGACGAGGGCATGTGGTGGTCTAACTCTACCTACAAGCAATCATCATGGTCTACCTATCTAGGTACGCCTAGTGCTACATCAGCCAATGCGCTCAATGATAGTGGTTATGAAGAAGTTGCTGCATGTGCTCACTGCCTAAGTGTTGGTGAGTTAGACTCCAACCCGTACTATTGCGAGATGTGCTTTACTTGCTATGACTGCGATGGTATGTACCAAGATACCTGCCTATGCTGGACACCCGAGTCAGACCGCTACGCATCCAACAAGAAGGGTAAGGTATGGCAGTATGACAACTACTTCGGATTCTAGTGTCGGGTTAGCCCGACAGTCAGACCCATTTGCAGGCATGTGGGTGGCTGGCTGGATAACTTCGACACAAACTATTGACGGACTCGTACATTATGGTCCGTTCGACACCAAGGAACTTGCCCTAGAGTGGGGCAAGGAATTGACAAATGTAGAGGTGTATCGTATATTTGTACCCTCACACAACGCAGGATAGGAGCATCATGACGACAGAACAGAGAGAGCAGTTACGGGAAGTCCTGATAGACTACCTGCAAGTGCTTACAAGTACCACAGGACTATATAAATATGAATACGAAGGTAGGCACGACGCACGCATAGCACAAGTCCGATTACTACTACGAGAGGTGGCATAATGGTAAACAGTATACGAGTACGAGTAAAGTATGAAGAGTGGCTTACTATCGAAGATGTAGAGTCGGAAGACCAAGCACTCAAGATTGCGTACAACATCACAGTAGATGAGTATGGTCAGGAGTTTGCTGACTATGCTGTATTTGATTTGGAAAGTGAGGTAGGCGCATGAGTTATGAGCCACCATTGAACGATGATGTATTCGAGTTGGATGATGAATACGAGGAACTTGACGAGGATACACTTGACGACCTAGTAGACTACGACGGAGAACCAGACAGGATGTGGGGCGATGATTAGTCAATTGCAAGGGCTTTGTAGTGGAGACGAGAACCCTGATGCATGGTTTCCAACTGTGCCGAATGGTGGCAGACCTGACACTATTCTAAGGCGTATGGTGCCAGAGATTAAGTATGCTATGAACATGTGCGGTAGGTGTCCTATTCAGGAGAAGTGCCTAGAGGAAGGCATGAAGCCTGAAAACCTAGCGTATGGTATTTGGGGTGGTATACTTGCTGGTCAAAGAATAGCAATGGCTAAGGAACGAGGGCTTGACTATCGGGTTGACCCTTACAATACAGGGCGAAAGGTTCGCTCTAGGTACAGTGATGAAGTAGGTCCAAGTCGTAAGGTTACTGCCGACGAAGAAGAAGCAGCGACAATGTTTGCGACAAGGATTAGACCCTACTTGGAGGCATAGTATGACAAGAAAGATGCTTATATTTATTGTTATTGTTGCATCGGTATACATATTCAATAACAGTCGGGTTAGCCCGACAGAGGATAAGTTACCAGTAGATAGAGAATGGGTAGTCGAAGACAGCAAGGCGTATGCTCATGATGTTGTCCTAGCGTGGGCTGCTAATCAGTACGAATGTTTGGACAAACTCTGGACGCAGGAATCCAACTGGCGAGCAGAGGCATACAACAAAGTAAAGGTAATGGGTAAGAATGCTGGAGGCATACCGCAGATACTTGGGTTAGACCCCAAGACACCTGCACCAGTACAGATTGACAGAGGCTTCGCCTACATCATGCATAGATACGGCACGCCTTGTATGGCATGGAAGTTTCATCAAAAGAAAGGTTGGTACTAATGCCGACGTATGATTTCAAGTGTGGTACTTGTGGTGCGATGCGAGAGGTATTCATCCATCATAAAGAGTATGAGAAGTATGTTGTAAGGTGCGAAGTAGATTACAAACCTATGGAGCGCGTGTTCTCAGCACCAGCAATTAAGTTCAATGGTACTGGCTTCTATTCTACAGGAGGGTAAATGACCGATGAAGAGATGCAGAAACTACAAGAGCAAATTATCCAAGGTATCGAAGAATACTTTGATACTTACGACTGGGACAAAGCGTTCCAAAAATACTTGGATACACAATGACAAGAGAATACATAACTAAAGCACACTATCCACACTATCCAGAGGAGGAGTCTATGAAAGATAGCAATTGGGACTTAGATTACAGGGCAGGACTAGAGGGTGAGAGTAAGGTCGCAGACTTGCTTCACCTTGATACAGTAGAAGTTAAGACCGACAAGAAGTGGGTCAAGACAGGCAATCTATACATCGAGACTGAGTGTTACTATCAGAACTCACAATCATGGGAACCATCTGGTATTCGGGTTAGTCAGGCTACGCATTGGGGATTCGTGCTTGAAGATTCGGTACTTATAGTTCCACTATTCAGACTCAAGGAAGTTATCTGGGAGGTTGGTAGACCAATCACTTGCGACATCCAGCCTAACCCTTCACGTGGCTATCTCGTAACTCCTGGAGCAATCCTAGAGCACATGAGAACGGCACGTGCTAAGGAGATTGCTGCACACGATGCTTATGAAACCTACAACTCAGAACAGGACAAGATAACTGAGACTATTTATTAAGGTCATCTCGCCTGTACTTGTACCACTACTCATCATCGGCTTCGTCTATCTGCTCTGGTTGTTCGTCGTCTATCTCAGTTACTGGGTCAGCGATATCCTTGTCTAGGAATGGCTTGTAACCACCGATACGATTGATTAACTTCTTGATGGCACGATTGTGCCTCATACGAGCAGCATCTTCACTACCTATCTCCATTTCTTTGGCGATAGCAGCGTAATCCAGGGACTCAGCATACTTGTAGAACAGGACAGTCTTATCGTCTTCATTTAGTTTAAGGTATGCTGCTTTAATTTCGACCATCATCGCCATCATGTTACCGCCCTCTGATGGTGCTGGTGGTCGCCCTGTTTTACCAAGGTTAAGGATAGGCATTACAGTAAAGTCATCACGCAATATTGCAGGCAGTAATGCCTCAACCATATCTGGTTCATAGTAGAACAAGTCTGATGTTTCATAGCCAACTGATTTGGCTTTCCAAGCCTGACAATAATCTAATGCTTGATTGCGAAGCGAACGATAGATTAAGTTCTTGGCATCCTTATGACCGATTGCTTCCCACTCATCTAACTTATTAGGATGCTTAAGGAACCACTCATACAATGACTGTTGGATATCTTCTCGCTCAACCATGTCATACTTCTTATGGTATTCATCAGAGACATGAGCGATGACATAATCCCAAGGTTCAATTCTGTCCCAAGGTAACATCATCTGCCCCACACCTTACCTTCCACAATGAATGAACCATCTTTAGCGATTGGAATTGTTACTGGTACTACTGTCTTGCCATCTACATACAACATACCGAAGCCTTGTTGCCATGTGAACAGTCCGCCCTTGATGTATTTGGCTTCCTTATACTTCATAAGGTTGCCCACTTCCATACCCCATACAGTCTGAGGTGTAGAGTTACCATAGGATTGCGTGTGATGTGATAGACCCATGCGGTGCGTGTGTCCACACACTACGGACTTGCCCGTACGCATCGCTAAACCAAGGGCTGTAAGCCCTCCAATGGACTTCATAGAGCCTTCATCACCATGCATAAGCAACCAGTTAGGTGCTAACTCATAAGGCTTCTCATGGTATGTAGCACCGATATCTGGTAGGCGCAAGAACTGTGGTAAGTCCAACTCGGGTAGCCCAAGTAACCCAGGAGCACGCATCATAACTGTGTTATACAATCGGTCCGTGTGGTTTGACCGAATGATATGCTTGACCTTGAGTGACTCGAGTACCCGAGTTGTCTCGTCCCTATCCCTACCAATAGAGCGTTCATACTCTAGTGGAGTTCCCTTTGACCATTTAGAAATAGTCTGCATATCCATTTCATCACCAACGGATACTACTTCGGTTGGCTTGTAAGCCTTGATAAAAGCAGCAAGGTTGGCAACGGCACGCTTATCGTGATAAGGTATTTGCAAATCGGACACACAGACTATAGTTTTCATGGCTTCTTTTTAACCGCTTTCTTAGTAGTTTTTTTAGCCGTAGGCTTAGCAGTCGGCTTAGCGCGACGCTTGTTCTCTAGTCCCACATTCTTACTTTTGGAAATGACTCGGAGGTTTGAGAGCCTGTCATCGCCTGCTCTACCTTTGTTATTCTTGTGGTCTACTTCCGAATCTTTCGGGAGGGTTTTACCCGTTGCTTTCTCATAATCCACGCGAGCCTTATTCGAAGACGTAGTGGTAGTACTGCCGTCCTTTTTCTTGCGCTTAAAGACATAGATTGGTCTCCCGCCGTTTTGCTTACTGCCTTTATATGGTCCGAAGATTTTCATTCGCTATCCCATTGTCCTCTCAGTACTAGCAATCCAATGATTGCATAGTTTGCCATATCCTTGAAAGAATCCTCAAGTGATTCGTGTTCTGGATTTTTGTTTGTGTCGACCAAGTTATTGATTCGCGCTAGTTTGTCGTGCATTCGTACGCGTAGCCCATTTAATGGACCGCCAGGACTATCACTGATGTTCTTCGGACCGTAGTCTGCATGCTTCGATAGAAGCAAGTCGAACAGTTCAGATGTAGTATCTCCCAAGTCATTAACGAACTTAGTGTTTGCCATCTTCTTCTCCTTCGTCTAGTAGTTCTTTTAATTCATAATCTATCTCGGACATGTGTTCGTGAATGATTGCATCCTCGACCAACTTCTTCATCAGACCTATGTCTGACTCTGCTGCGTACAATGTTCCGTAGGTTAGTTGTACAATGGAGCGTACTTCCTCTGGGTCATCAGCCTTGTCAAAAAGTTGACGTAGTAGGCTGCCAATCAATAACCTATACCCATTAGGCAAGATTATCTCAGGGTTGAATTCCTCTTCTTCATTGTCGTCAATCATGTGGTCAGTTGCTTCGAAGATGTTATCGAACTGCTGTCCGCACACTGCGCATGGTGGAATCTCAATCAATGTTTAGTCCCATCTTTTCTCTAATGAAGTCAGCACCGTGTCTGATGTACGCCGAGTTGACATCTTCCCCATCGCCGAAAGTAACAGTAGTAACTGGTAACTCTCTAGAAAGGCTTGCTGCGAATTCACGACCTGGGGCATCTCCGTCGGCGAAAACAAAGATACGTTCGAAATCTGCAAGGAGTCTTGTATAGTGTTTCTTCCAAGAGTTTGCTCCAGGAACGCCAACGCAGGGAATTCCAACCAACTTAGACATAGTAAGCGTGTCCAACTCGCCTTCACAGACTCCAATCCAATCGCCAGCATGCTCAATGTCGAGTACGTTATACATGCGAGTATCAACACCGACCATACCCATATACTTCGGTTCAACGGCAGGATTAAGAGAGCGGAAACGCAAATCAACCACGCCAGTCTTCGTAATGTACGGAATACTGAGCCTTCCTGTATACTGTTCATGTCCAGGTTCAGGCTCCTCTACTACGCCTAATCGCGCCAGACGCGCTACTTCCTTTGTGATTCCCCGACTTTCCAGGTAATCTTCCGCCAGATGAATACTTCCCGCGTACTTGCTGGTGGCTCTCCCCAGTAATTCCTTCTGCGATAGACTTTGCTTCACGTATATCACACCCTTCTTTCTTAGCAATTATTTGAATGCTATTGCCTTGCATACCACACGCGAAGCAATTAAATATATTCTGTCTTGTATTGAAACTTGCACTTGCATGACTATCATTATGGAACGGACACTTGATGTTGACTTGACCAAAGGCACGTGTAATGTTGGCACCGTAGTGCTTCAACACTGATACTATGTCTGGTAAGTCATCCACCAAATACATCGCCCAACCTTAATACTAGATATGAATCTGCTATTGACTTGCCTCTTGCTTTGATTAATACCGCGGGTAAGACTTGGCTTTTATCAAGTCCTCTTGCTTCCGCGTAGTGAACTGCCTCGAGTTGGGCTTCCTTGGTCCAGCCACTAAGGTCAATGGCGTTGCCTGCACCTGGCGCTTTACATTCGATAACGCCAATGCTTCCAAGGAAGTCTTTGCGGACAACAACGTCACCCTGGTCTTTCGCACCTGTTCGAGCAAGTCGTTCACTATCGTATCCATTTGCTCTAAACCAGTCTCGGATGTCGGTTTCATACGTCGCACCTCTAGCCTTGTGACTCTTCCTTGTTGTCATCTTCATCCTCAAAGTTAGGTAGTTCTAGATTCTCGATTGAATTGCGGAGCGATTCCTCAAACTTAGATGTGATTGCATCCGCTGCATCCTGCCACCCCTGAACGTACGCTTCCTGCTTCATAATCTTTAGTGTCTTTTCCATTAGCATAACCTCTCCTAAACATTCTCTGGTATATCGTCGATGTACATATATTCTGGATTAAACGCAAGCCATGTCATGAGCGTTCCATTCGCGTCTGCTCGTCCATAGCGATTCTTGACTGATGCAACGCCCATTGATGTGCCAACAGTTCCAAGTGTACATATAAGCGCAGGGAGTTGAGAGACTTTTCCTTGAATAGCACTTCGCGGTTGACAAGGATTTCCTGGAACTGCTTCCGAAGTGTGGTGTAGTACAACAATCGCTGCATTAGTTGCTCTCGCAAGATACTTCAACTCCTTCATAATGGCTCGCATGGAAGCGAACTCTTCGCCACCATCGGTGGCAACATCCATGAGGTTGTCCAAGACAATGAGAGATGGGCTGCATCCCCACAACTCTTCGAATGCTTGGACTTCCTCATCGATATCTTCTAAGGTTGGTGAGGATTCAAACGACCAGATTATATGACTTCCTTTTTGGAGGACTGCTTTAGTCCAACCAACATCAGTATTAAGTTTCTGCTCTACGTCTGACTGACTCTTCCCCGAAATCATAGATGCCAAACGCATTGCCATAGTGTGTGCATTAGTATCCGCAGATATGTACAAAGTAGGCACATTCGTTTTGAGTGCAAGTGCCAAGGCTAGGGTTGATTTACCCGCTCCTGGAGCACCTGCAAACATAGAAACTTCTGAACGACGTATGATAATCTTGTTCTGTTCAAATGCTCTGAACGAACTAGGAAGAGGTTCCCCTCCAATAGAGGCACGTCCTACTGAGCGTACTAGTGTTCTCATTTGGCTCTCTTCCTAGTTAATTCAAAATGGAAATTCTTCTGGTATTAGTTTACTGGCTTGCACTGGTCCGCGCCCTGAGGCATCGGACAGACCCACATCGCGTATGGGTTTCCCGTCTTGCTGGAGATTCCCGACTTGTACTTGCGAGGTCCGTGCTGGCACGTCGGTCCACCCTGTACGGGGGTTGCTGGAGCCGTAGCGGACGGAGCCTGCGCCTGGGGTGGAGCGGATGATACTGGTGGCGGAGTGCCTTGCGTTGAAGGCGATGTCGCTAAAGGGAGTGCTCCGTAAGCACCTACAATCAGACGTTGTACAGAAGCGACTTGATGAGAGTAGTCACCAATTCCCTCTAGTAATACGCTGAGTTCGTCTGCTGTTTGAGAACGTACGTTAATCATGTCACCTGATGGTGTCTTGTACGATACTTGTAACTTCCAGTCTTCGGCCATTTATTTATCCTTCTTGATAGAGAATTGACAGTACTCGGTGAGTCCACACATGTACTGGCAACTGTTTGTGTTGGGTAAGAATATAGCGTTCTTGCGTGCGTTGTCAAATTGCGTGATTAGGTATTCCATCTTGTCGTAAGTATACTCAGATAGGTCTACCATTTCAGAGATGTTATTACCGCGGGACATGTAATATGTTCCCCACTTTACCTCTATGCCAAAGGTCTGTTCAAGACCTAGTTTGTAGAAGCCAAGTTGCAGACTGCTAGTAGGCGTGTTCTGCGATGTCTTTAAGTCGACAATGACAAGTTCGCCGTTGACCTCAAACACGCGGTCGATAATCATCTTGACTGGAACACCAGCCACGACAGGAGTTAGGGCAAGTTCGATTCCCTTATTGCCATCTGGTGCTGTCCAGATTTTCCAGTTAGAGTTCTGCTTACGCCATGCGATGTAAGCATCAACCCACTTAGGTCCTGCTGTTTGCCAGAAGGTAACATCTTCCTTGTTAGGGTTTGCTTTAGTGGCACGACCACCAACACGTGCATTGGTTAAGTCGATATCACCTTTGGACTCAAGCCATGCTTGGTCCCATAGTTGTTGAACGCTCATCCGTTCTCCTTGTCATAGTTTTCACATGCTAAGTGGAACGCTGAACCGCCAACAGACCAGACGGATGGGGCTTCTTCCTTGTTGAGGAGTCTGCCGAGATAGTACTGATACCCACAGGTTAAGTAGGTTGTGAACGCAGAGTACGACATGTGCTCTGGTAAGGTATATTCTTCTAGTTTGATTGACATATATAAAATTATACACAGCAGTTGCGAGACCGTCGCTATCCAACGATTGGGTATTGCCTATGTATAATTGATATATAAAGAAAATATATAAAGGCCTTTGGCCTTGTATATAGTATATTAACTATAATTATATCTAAGGAGTACTATGTCAAATTTCATTGAAGCAGCACTTGGGTCACTCGTTGGTATCACCGTATTCTATGCACTAGAGGCTGCATACTACGACATCAAGGCTCGAATCCGAGGAAAGCAATACACCTTATGGCTTGAAGAGTTGGAAGAAGAACTCGAAAAGTAACCTTTAGAAACAACAAAAGACCCCCTCGCCCTAGTATTTCTACTAAGGTAAGGGGGTTTCTTGTCTTAAAAGGGCCTTGGAGGGCGTTTAATGCCTATTCTTCGGAGCCTAGTCCGTATTCAGATTCAGTCTTATCTGCCCACTTAGCCAGTGGAGCGGTGATACCACCGATTAGGATTGCATGCTCTGGCTGCATATCCATCAGTAGGGCTAGACCCATAGTGACGGCTGATGCTAGTACTGCACGTAGGTAAGACTTGAATGCTGCTACTTCTTTTGGACCGATGAACTTCTTAACTAGTTCTTTCATTTTTTCTCTTTCTTCTTTGGTAGGGGCTTTAGTCTTGATGCTGCTAACCTGGCTTGGTCAACAGTAGAGAACTTAGGCTTGTCTAACCATGGGAACCATGGGGATTCATCATTCCCACAGTTATCCTTGATTGATATATGTAAATGCTTGTTATGTGGATTACTGCCAGTATAAGGCTTATCGCCTCTACCTGGAATCCATATCTGACCTTTGAAGATTAGATACTTTACTCGCTTATCGCGCTTGAGTTGCTCATATATATCAGCACAGTCAATCTTGCGTGCTGGGTCATGAGTTAAGTCTACCGCAAGACCTGTGTTATGGTCTGAGTTGGGGTTCTGTGCCTGATGCGCTTTCGACGGCAGAAGTCCATCGGATGCTTTCGTACGCGATGGAGATATCTTGGTGGCTTGTCGAAGGACAGCAATAGCGGCAGGTGTGGCTTTCTTGACAACAGGCTTCATTAGTTCCCATCTTTCCCTCTTTGAATCATAATCTGATAAAGGATTTCCACCTTCTCTTCAAGTCGAATGACTGAATCTTTTAGGCTCGAGCCAGAGTTAGGTTTTAGTTCGTACAGGTAGTGCTTCACTAACCAGCGTACTGCTGTAGCAAATGCGGCAACTAGAGTGCAAACGGATACGGCTAATCCTAGCCATTGAGCAGAAGACATTATACAGTCCTAATCGTAATATCGATGACACCACCATAGCCCGTGAATCCACGGTCTGGAGGTGTGAGGCGGGTGAATGAGATTTGTTCAATGACAGCCTGACGGGACTCACCTGTGGTTAAGTCTTGCCATGTTACAACGTCACCGTTTTCTTCAACGGCTTCTAGTTGGGCAATTCTATCGAAGGCTCTGCCTTCGTATCCAACCTGTACATTGTATCGGTCTGTCTCCACGTCATAGCAATAGACGGGGAATCTCATTACTCGCTGGCGAGGCGTAGCGATAGTAGCCTTTGCCTGGTAGCCTTCCATGATTGGTCCCTTGGAGGCATCAGTACCATCACGGTACAGGATAAACTTGTAAGCCAGATACTCCTGGGCTTCTTGTGGGTTAGATGTAGTAACTTCTACTGGTGGAACTGACACGTCGTAAGATACGACATCATACTCAGTGCCATCTGCGGTGACTGTTTCAAGGGTCATAGAACCCTTCCTGAAATCACCACGTGCAACAAGGCGCTTGAAGTTCTTAGGCTCTAGTGTATTGTAGCGGATGTAGCCAGTCTGCAAGTAACCATTAGGCATCAATTCGCTCATGTTCTCTACATACGTAGCACCTGTCAGATTGACAACTGCTAGAGCAGATGAGACTACTGTTGATGCAACGTCTGCATTGGTCTTAGCATATGAGAATGTAGTTGTGGTAACAGATGTCACCGTGTACTCACCATTGAAAACAGAATCTACACCCTCTACCCAGATTTCATTTCCAGCAACTAGACCATGTGCAGCAGAAGTTGTTAAGGTAGCAACATTACTGGTGAGCGCTTTGTTGGTAATTGTTCCCTTGCGGACAGCCCTACTTATAAATGCTATCTGTTCCGTTCCATCCATAAATGCAACTGCTGTTGTTTCAAATCCACTAATACCATTAGCGTAAACATCGTTAGCATAAGCAAATCGCAGTGGCTGTAGTTCTAATCCTAAATCAATACGAATTAATCCTGGAGCACCATCTACACTTGTTGCACACCAGACGTAATGGTCACGTGCTGCAAAGTCATAACATGGCTGGTCAGTACTTACAATGATTGGTCCGTAGGTAACGGAACCATCTTGGTCTGAAACTATCGCTGCTCGTATGCCTTTATCTGTGCCAATCATCATGTAACCAAGGTAGTAGAATATCTTAAAGATACGCTCACCTACTGGCATCTCTGCTGATACGACTGCTGATGTTAATGTTGGCATTACTCCAGCAGTAGATAGTGTAAACTTAAGTACACTGGAAATAATTCCATTGAAGCCAGATACATAGATAGCAGGACCAGATGCTGTGATAGAAGAATATACATGGTCAGCAGATGGGTGGGTATATAATGCTGTTGGCAATGCTGTTGCATTAGTTGGGATTTCATAAACTTTGTTATTGATACCAGCAACGATACGTTCTTTTGTAAATTCTAGAATAGCATTAGTTACTACTAAGCCAGTCTCACGGAACATCAATGTTCCAGGAGTCGACTCATCAGCAGTTAGTGCCTTCTTATACATAGCCAACTTATTGGCTCCACCATTAACTTCATTGGTAATCCAGTAAGCAGTAGTTCCATCATCACAGATAGCATATACTGCTTCTGCTGTGCCAGCATTGTAATTAATAAAGTGGGTTATTGTTCCATCTGATGCTACTTTATCAACATCAAATTCATCCCAAAGAAGTATACCAGAAGTATCGTTCCACTTAATAGAACGTGTTGATTGATATGGGCGACCAGTTGCTTGTAATGCACCAGTAGTAATATGCTCTTTTGCTACATTGTTAAGTAGTGTTACCTCACCCTGTGTCCATACATCTACACCCTTGCTATCGGCAAAGCGATAGTGGTCAGGTGAGTTAGATGTTGTCTGGGCTGGGTCGTAAAAGGTTATACCGTCTCCGCCATGGAAAGACTGCTGACTACGAATCCACCAACCAGTAAGTGATTGCTCACCTGGTTCAGTTTGATTGTCGAACTGTTCCTTACGGAACGGTGCAGTCTGTCGGATATAAGGACGTGCATCGCTGATAGCATAGATAAACGGCATACCACCAATAGCAGTATCATATGCTACGTCAGTATTTTGCCAGATAGATGTAGTAGAAACTACACCAACATCAACAGCAATTGCCCGCGTTGCACGACCTTCGGTAATATCTCTACCAGCCACCGTTACTCCTTAAGTCAGAAAAAATTAGTTGAGCAGTTTGTATCCATACTCAGGGATAAGTGTTACGAAAGTAGAAGCGTTGCTTCATCGGCAGTTATGCCTAGTTTTGCTAATAGTGCGGCTTTATCTGCCTCGGCTTTTGCTTTAACTTCTGCATTGGCAGCGTCAAGTTCTTGGCCTGCGATAAACTCTGCATATTCCGCATTTGTCATTTCGCGGTCAATAACTTCATCTGTTGCCATATCGTGTATGCGTATCATTGGATTAGCCATTTAATTAACTCCATATACTTTAATTGTTCCTGTTAATGATGTCGCGCCATCAACAGTTGTAATTGTAAAACTAGTTACAGCCGATGTACTAGTGTCATTTAATGCAGCAAATGACATAACGTCTTCACTATAACTTGGATTGAACCAACCAGTTCCTAACTTGAAACCAGTGGCTGTGTATTCAGGAAAATTAATATAAAATTGGCAATTTCCTGAGTCCGCTATAGATGCTCTTGTTGCGTTATCATCTTGAATGCCACCAGCATTAGCAAACCTGACGCTTTGATATGTTGAATAAGCACCAGCAATAGCGGCATTTCCATAATAACCAATAGTATGACCGTTCCAGCGTAATCTTAAAGTTGCACTTCCCGCAGTTGTCTGAATGTTTGCGCCGTAAATATACAAAGCACGATAACTTTGGGAGATACTTGAAATAGTTGTGCTAGTCCCTGAAAGTGTTGTGGTTGAAAGTAGTGTTTGTGAGCCACCGCTTGCAGGCGTAGCCCAAGCAGGAACACCAGCAGTAACCTTAAGTACCTGGTCTGTAGTACCAATACCTAGACGAGCAGGTGTATTAGCAGCAGATGCGTAGTAAATATCACCTGTAGTTGTAAGGGTAGACTTTGCAGTCTTAGCATCTAACTGTGTTTGCACAGCAGAGGTTACGCCATCTAAGTAGCCTAACTCTGTAGCATCTACTGCAGATAGGGCTGTACTAGCATTGGCTAGGTCACGGGCTTTAGTCATTCAGTTGGCTCCTCTACTGGGACAGGGAAAAAGTCTCCCCCGTCAATACCATTGTTGTAGTCCCAACTATTTGTATATTCAATATACTTGCCAGGGTTAGCAGCAACTACTTCATCTTCTACGCCAACAATAATGTTGACTACTTTGTTGTTTTCAATAACTGCAAATAGTTTCACTTTATCTCCTATGCCCAATATTCAATTTCAATTTTGCCTGCAGCCCCAGTACCACCAGTGCCATAACCAACAGACGTTGCTGATGCGCCTCCAGCACCTATGGCATAAGCAATAGAATCACCAGGTGTGGTTGCAACATATGTAGTAATTTCTTTTGCATTACCACCTGAACCAGCAAAACCGCTTCCTGTTGGACCATATCCAGAAAGACCTCCAGCACCAGCATTAACTCCAGTTGCGCCAGATACTCCACTAGATGATGTACCTCCGTTTCCACCTACTGCAGATGTTGCGCCAGTAAATGTTGTAGTTCCACCAGCGGTTCCGTGGGTGGCTGCAGCACCACCTGCTCCAGCACCGCCACCTCCGCCGATAAGTCTTGCATTAACATATAAACAACCAGTAGGAACAGTCCAAGAAGTACCAGAGGTAAGGGTTATGCGATATGCTGTTTTACTACCTGCTGCTGGCGCAGGAAATACTGAGTAACCCATTACGCTATCTCCACTCCGCTAATGTGGAATGTCACAGCCGTATTGCTGGCTCCACCTTTGATTGTGTCAGTTGCCACTAATGTCTGCTTAACATCAAAGATTGCAATTGAGTTAGCAGCAATAGATACTGTGTTAGCAAGTAGTACATCATCAAGATACAAAGTAAATGTGTATGCTGAACCACCAGTATTAGATACTACAATGTTGCTTACTACTGCTGTTGTAGCAGAAGGAACTGTGTAGAGAGTTGTCGTAGTTGTAGTTGTTGCTGCTCCACGGAACAGCGCTTTAGATGTTGTAGCCATTAGTTACTACCCTTTCCTAGTACGCACCCATAATTGTCATTATGGTGTTGTCGTTTTCGAGTGTTGCATTATTGTTTACAGTTGTGATAGTTGCGTAAGTAGACGCAGCAGTTGAAATTGTTAAGTAAGGAGTTAGGTCTGGATTAGGAACTTCCGACCACTCAAGTCCTGTTGCAGTTGATGAGTTAGCCTTAAGGAAGTATCCGTTAGTGCCAAGTGCCAACTTGCCTGGTGTGTCTGCGCTAGTAGCAACTAGGATGTCACCCTTTGCGTCAAAGAGTGAACGAGCAATTGCATCTGCCATTTCAAATGCTGTGAAGGTAATAATCTCTAGGATATCTCCAGCAGTTAGTGCTGCTAGTCCTGTGATGCTTGTACCGTTTG
>Ga0196901_1000668_pt1 | contig 17762 bp, 44 predicted proteins | sample CB_VirMetaG_FD_169099 | JGI IMG/M metagenome (GOLD analysis project Ga0196901, IMG submission 169099) | Freshwater to marine saline gradient viral communities from Chesapeake Bay - CB_1504_1 Viral MetaG (v3) (version 3) | ecosystem: Environmental > Aquatic > Marine > Coastal | place: USA... | reverse complement strand
TGTATCACGCAACTTAGAGCCACCTTGATAAGCTAACTTTACGCTAGTATCAAACTCTGTACGTGCTACATCAGATAAGAACTTTGACATAGTATTTCTCCAAAAAGAAAATAAATAATAATAAAAACTAATCTATTTGCTTTACACGTAACCCAAAAAGAAGGGAGTGCTGAAACAAACAACAAACACTTCCGGCCTTTCGGGTATCGGAGAATACTATGGATTATACGCCACTAATAGATAAAATCAATGACCGTGCATACGACCTATCATTTGCCTAACTTCTTCACGGTATGACTCGGAGTAGTTATACATAACCTTGCCGTTTTCATCTTTCTTCATCATGGCGCTATCAATGTCGTGTTGAGTAACTGCGCTCTGTGTAGATGCAGAGCTAGTCGGTAATTGAGCCGCAGACGTAGAAGAGATTAACGCCTCTACTAATTCAACAGTTTTGGCGTTATTAATAACATCTTTAAACTCTTCGTACTTGTCGCCGAGATTGTTCTTCATATACCCGTCGATGTTATTTAGCCTATCATCAGCATTAGGGCCGAGAGCTTCCATCTCCCTCTCTACATCAAATTCAGCCTTAGCCTCAAAGATAGAATTGCCTAGCGACAATAGCTCGCCGTGCATTTCTTGACTCATCTGCCCTTTAGCACCAAGCTCATTCAAAGTTTTAACGAAAGTATCTTCACCGTCTAAACCTTCTGGCAATTCATAAGCTTCTGGCGCACCGGTAAACCCACCGAAACGCTTTTCTAATTCTGTATAAGCCTTAGCTTGATCTGCTACAGACTTGTACTTGTCTGCTTTAAAGTATTCTGGTGCTTCACCTTCACCGTTAACGCCCTCTGACCACGAGAATGTAGATTGCACTTCTGTTGACTCTGTTGCTGTTGATTCTTCGCTAGTACCCGTTTCTGTGGATAGCATTGATTCACTCATATTAAGGCCGCTCTTTTTAGTTGATTTAAAATTTGTTTGACTACACCAGATTCACCGTTCTTATACGCCGCTTCGTAGTTAATGTTTGGGGCGTTTAACGCTGTATCGTTAGACATTATAAACGTGGTCACAAGGTGATTTAATACAAACTTGCCTTGCTCTGTTGAAAAGGTGTGGTGGTAGTTCTTAGCTATAGTTGCCTGAGCCTCTTGCGCTTCCTTTGCATTCTTCTCAGTATCTACCTTGCTATTGTTTAGTTCTTCCCAACTCATTGCGCGGCTCCAGTAGGTGCAGGTGATTGTGCGTTCATGCCAGCCTGTGCAGCTTCTGCGCCAGCCTTAATAACCGTTTCTTTTTCTGACTTAGATCGAACCAACTCAGCAGGCATCCCCGTTTTTTCAGCTACCCATGTGCCAAAGTCCTCAAGCTTAAACGCCATTTTAGATTGGTCAGGGCCAGCAGTATTAAGCACAAACTCAACCGCTTGCTGCACTGCCATGATGTCTTCCATATCCTGAGAGCGTGCCAATGGGCTGGTGAACTTAATATCAACAGCCTTGCCATCAATCAATATAGGATCAATCTTCCCGCGCTTAACAAGAATGTACATTACGCGCTTGAGAGTAGGCACAAGTATTTCAGTCTGTAATCGTCCGTATGCACTACCAATACGTTTAGCTAACTCTCTTGCTTCCATAGCAATCTCAGTAGCAGACCGAACTGGGCCTTCTGGATCACGCAAGTCATTAAACAATGATTTCTTAATAGCACCCTGAAGTTCATTAATCTCAAACAATGACAGTTCTACACCACCACCAGTGTCTAATCGCTGTATAGACGGGTTAGATGAATTATTCGAGCCAACAGGCAATACAACACCCGGAGCTATTGTTAGATTGTACGGGTTAGTTACGCCATCATCAGTAGCTGTCCACATTCCAGCAAGCTCAATAGCCGCTCTTTGCAATACAAACTCTTTGGCTTTATTGAGAGACTTAACATCAGGCAATACCATGACAGCAGGGCCGCGACCACGAACTTCTCCACTCGTCTTAGCATAACGACCAGTAACAAACGGGCTGCTATTCTCGTATGACTGATCCCAGCTTAAAGTACTTTCGTCATCCACCCAAACAACGCCGTGATAAACTTTATCTTTTGGATCGTATACAACGCCCTCAGTACAAGCTATGTCGCCGTCAGGGTCTTTGTCGATCTTATCTTTGATAGACTTAGATGCCTTAAATCCGCGCCAGGTACGCTCAATATTACGGCCTTTAATCTTATGTTTGCGCCAATGGGATTCAACGCTACCTTGCGGCCCCTCTTCAAAACCTATATGTTTTTGAGGAATAGAATGAAAAGAGAATGGCATCTCCATATCATCGGTATTCTCCTTAATCATCATTGTGCCTGTGCCTATAAGCACATCGAGGGCCATCTCATAAAACTGTGTAGCGAAATTTGAGCGGTTAATGTAATCGAATACTATCTCCGTCTGCTCTTCCAGCTTCTTGCGTATATCGTCCTCGTCAATCTCACCGTCACCAGCTTTAATATCACGCTTCATTTCCTCGGCTAACTCTATCGCTGCCCACTTAGCCCATATAGGCGCTATATTTTCTTGCAGCTTAGATGCGCCTAACTGAATAGCAACCGATGCGGTTGAGTCGAATATTAAATCCATCTTTTTCTGACCTGTATCATCACGGTCAAATAGATTTCGATTAGGCAGAAAGTACTCGTAAGCGTCAGACAACAAAGATTCCCACTGAGATTCAGTAGAGAATGCTTTCTTTGCTCTCGCTTTTAAGTCGCGGATGTTTCCAAGGTTTTTAGGCAGTGACATTATTTTTTAACTCGCTTGATTAACCCCGAGCCAGTTACAGCATTGCCGAAAGCGCCACCACCAGAAGATGTAGCATCCTTTTTGGCTGCGCTTGGCGGCTTAATTGCTTCTTTTGCTGCTTTCTTTGGCCCATCACGTAGTAAGGACTGCTTACCGATCTTATTGCGAGCCAAAGCCTTTAAACTCTTCTCACTCTTGCCTATCTCTTCGTCTAACTGACGGGCTTGTCGCTGCTCAGTCGCTACTTCCTGACCTGTTTTCTCTGCTTTCTGTGGTTTGCTTCCTAATGACATTTTGTCGCCTCATATAGTTAAGTAATTGCCAAGGGGTTAGTATTAGCGGATTGTATATTCCAGCTATCCGCTTAAGGTATCCCACGCATGTAGGAATGAACGGTACAACACTAAAACTATCAATCTCTATAAGCTGATAGTATAAACCTTTTGGCAGCTCTTTGGTAATAAACAGCTCAAGCCCTCTTGACGTGTAATCGCACACTATCCATTGCCCGCTATCAGCCACGCATAGAAAGCAGTGATTAACCTCATTCAACCATCGTCGTGACCAGTGATAATTCTCATTGGTATAAACTATTGCCGCTACCTGCCCCATAGATTTACATTAACCTTAGCCGTATGAACTCTTGATGGAGGCCTACCCGATACCATTCTTTCAGACCAACCAAGCGCTAACGTCTGTAGAGCATCAGCACCATTAGATGCCCAGTTATGGTTAGGCTTATCCCTAAACATTTTAGTCTTGTCGTCCCATTCATACGCATACTCACTTAAGCACGCCAACCCTAACTCACAACGGTTCTCATCTATCCATAAACGGGGAAATATTTTTCTTACTGCTTGATGCCCGTCAGCTTTTGCTTTTGGCCTCTGTATTGTTCTGAAAATAATACCCATATCTCGCGCAGTATCTTTCCTACTCTTGCCGCTCATTAACTCTCTAACCTCGATATCGTGAGGGGCTAGATGCTCACCATATTTGATCTCGTGCTTTGTTTTAAATTCGCTTAAGTAGTTCGCGTAGTGATCCATGCCGTGATTATGGTTTTCATAGTAGTGAATTAACCGAACCTCTTTACCTGTAGCCTGAAAGAACCATATACTCATCGCATCCGATATGCCTAAATCCCATGCTGTATGCACTTGCAGGTTAGGCTCAATAGGAACGAAGCCGACACGACTATCTTTGTATGCTGTAGACATTTGACGACCATAAATAGCGCCCGCTATCTGAGCTTCAAACGAACAGAAGTACTCTTGTTGTATCTTCTCTTCACTCATCCCCTCGTCACGCTCAGCCTGTATAACCTCTTCACTGATAACGGGGAGTCCATTCTCACGCTTAGTATTATCGACCGTAAGCATTTCACAGAACCAATCAGGGTTTTTCTTTGCCATATTATATAGCGAATAGCCGTGATTCTTGCCTCGTGACGTGTAGATGAAGATAGCCCAGCCACCGTTCTCAGCTAACATAGGTCGTATGTAGTCCCACGCATTAGGATCACATAGCGACCACTCAGAGAATACAACGCCTACAGGGTTTGAACCGACCAACGAATCATAGTTATCTGAGCCACATAATTGCCACGTGGATTCATTCTTTAACTCTATGAGCATTTCTTGCTGTGATGATCTTTTCCGGATTGATTCAGGGAATACCTGCTTTAGTATCTTGCGGCCACTACCGTCAATACCATTCCAGATAGCCTTTCTTGCTTGCGTCTGTTTGGGGAATAGATGCCAGTAGTTGCCAACACGATCAAACATCGTCTTAGCTGTGTAATTCAATACGCTAGAATCTTTACCTGCTCGCCTATGCCATACCAAGCAAGCCCTCTTTACATCGCCATTGTCCATAGCTTCAAAGAAGGGGAGCTGATGCGGTCTAGGCGACCAATCATTTGGTAGTGTTACTTGCATAAGATATAGTCTTTATGATTATTTCGCCGTTATCGCCATCGCCACTAACCTCTAACGCTTTAAGCTTAGGCGTAGTGTATTGCGCGATCTTATCCCATGCGTCAATAGATGACTTTAAGTCGTCTATATCCGATACGTCAGAAGTTTGCTCATGTATGCGAACAGCCTGTTCTGCCATTTTCATAATAGGGTCAAAGTCTTCACCGTACATGGCTTTCAGGCGATTAGTCAGGAAGTCTTTGTTCTTGTTTGATGCGTTCTTTGGTCTTGCCATAGTATTATACTACTAAGTTATTGATAGAGTTACGTTATAACATAACGTTTTTGACGGGTTATTCATTAACTTCTACCTCTTGGATTTGATCCACACTAAGCCCTTCGATTAATAGGCCGCATGTACCGCATTGAATAAGGCTGCTTTTCTCTGGGGAATTCCCATTCAATAATTCAACATTATCCGCGTAAAGTTGTTCGCATATCTTCGGCATAGCATGTAGATAGAACGCAGTCTTCCCGCACCCTTCTTCATGTATGTACGCCAACTTAAGCTTTGCATATATAGTGTCACCATCAAGATTAATTAATCTATGCTCCCCCCATCCATACTTTGACGATGAACAAACCTCATTATGCGGGTTAACTACGCCTTTCATAGGTTAGACTCCCCTACAGCGTAAGCTATATCGTCAATTAATTTTGTGTATGCTGTACGTATGATTATTACATCGTCGCGTAACTTTTCGAGTTGATGCCTAGCTAGTCGTTCGCTCTTCTCTACCCGGTAACGTTCAATCTCTGTGAAGCCTGCCTTATCGGTGAACTTAGTAGGAGCAAAGTATTTATGCTCACCTATCATTACACCGACCTTTCCGCCGTCGATAAAGAATACTGGGTTTGGCTTACTCATTATAAAGACCTCCACACGCAAGCGAGGATAACGAGACTACCTAATTCAGGGGGGAGTAATACTATTGCCGCTAGGATTAATGGCAGCATGTAAGGTAGTTGTTTGTACTTGTGACTTTCTTGATTAGGGCCATTCATCATGGGTATCCTTATGTGATTAAATTAATGCGAAAAGCAGGGGGCCACCAACAAAAGCGGTTATAATTAAAAAGGCTACAATTATGCGTATAACACTAATCCCTTTGCTGCACTCTTCTTTCTTGTTTGGGGTCATATTGGTTTGCCTGTACATTAATCTAAATCTGGAATAATCGACTTTGGCAAGCCTATGGCCGATGACATCTTGTTAAGCATATCAACTACAGCCCGTAAATCCTTCTCTAGCTTTTCGATTCGATCTTTGTCGTTCTTTTGTCGTTTTGGCTTATCTGCTTTCATTTTATCTGCAACCAATTCATCAAACTCGCCTAACGCTGCCGCTGTAACTTCATTACTCATATTAACCCCTTTGCTTATTTGAAATAATTCAAACCTGTTAGAACCACAACCGTTAACATCAACAACGGGAAGCCGATCTTATCCCATAGATTTTTACTGTTTGACTGATTCGACTCTACTGTAGTTAATCTATTTGAGTGGTCCAAAATTGTCTTGTTAAGCTTTTGCCCCATCTCTTTCTGGGTTGTCTCAAGCTTACCAAACATCTCGCTACTATGATCCATTGATGTAGCCAACCTGCTTAACTGAATAGCCACATCATTTAACGGCTTAATAACATTGTCATAGGCCTCTTTATGGTTTGCGTCTACTTTTTTGTGTAGGTTCACAATATCTTCGTGCATACAACCGTTTCGCTATATAAATGGGTACAGGGGCCGCGCTAAGACAAAATATCATTAGCTCGGAGTTCAATACCACCCATTCTATCATAAGTCACCGTCATTACTAGAAAAGTCAATAGCGAGTACATGATAACACTGTAGTTACCATAGAAAACACTGTCACTTATTATAACGCCCCGCTCCATCGCTGTATCTTCCATAGCGAAGAAAAAATAAGCAGTGATATATAAAATGTAAGCATATACTGACGCTAAGGATGATTTATGTGCCAAGTAGCAGAATAGTATTGCTATATATGCGTAAATTATGGCTTGATAGTTAAAATAAATATCTAGATACGCATTAGTGTAGATGGTTATAGACTCAATCAATATAACGAAAGCGCACGCTGTTAGCGATTCAACCCTGCTTTTGCCACATAAAAACATGATGACAACCGCAAATATCTCGACGAGAGGCGTATCTTCAATCATTTTTTAACTACGCGCGACTTTTTCTTTTTTGGCTTGGTCATTGCTGCTCTCCTATTTTGTGATTTTCTTTAACTTCTCAAACGTTCGTAGCGAGCCAATACCCAATAATCCACCCAGCACAGGCATCATAACCGATAAATCAGCTTGCGGGATTATTACACCAAAACCTGCCGCTATAGGGGATATTAAAAAGTTTACCGCTAACCCTGTTACACATACATAACCCGCTAATGGTCGCCAGCTAGACTGAAACCAATTACCTTTAGCATCTTCTGTATTTAATTTTATCTGAGCTAATGATAACTCTTGCGCGTGATTATCTGCCAACGTAGCGATATCGAAAGCTAGTTTTTGTCGTACATCTGCATCGGGTACAAACTTGTCGATGATAGTTGATATGGGTGAAATTAAGCTTTCAAATATACTCACGACCTATTCTCCTTCCAGTTTAAATACTCACTATACGGATCAATGATAGCGCACATTATAGATGTAAATACTATTGATGCGATTAATGTGGTCATAACTTAAACAGCTTTGTTAGAGCTGCTGCAAGTGTAGACTTCCACCAAGGGTATGCCGGTGGATTCTCTATACAGTAAGCGTAATCTCTTGCGTGCCAATACTCATCTTTCGACGGCACTTTCCTTCCCATAGTGGCTTGAGCCTCGCAGAATCTCATGTATTCTTGCGCTCTCACTGCATTACATAACTCAGCTGCTATAAACGGCCCACAAATCATATATCCCCCTATTGTTAAGCTGCTTAGATTGAGAGCGCTAGGATGCCTTTCGAATGACATCATACACCTCACGTTAGAGATCATGGTGCGCTCACCTAAAGGTTAATTTATCTAGAATTTTCACCTTTAAGCTTTCCACTAGCTTTGCCTATTAAGCTACCAGCGCTCTCATCTAAACAACCTACATCAACCAAGAGTGCCGAGTTCATATCTCGAACGTTTACCGTGCAATCAATTACGCGGCCTGCATTACTCTTGGTTGTATTATACCATTTTCGTAACGCCAAGAAAATGGTCGCTACCCCCAATCGCATATCTGTTTTGATTTAATAATGATCTGGCCGTTTTGACCATCCATCGCCGCCATAAATTTCTTCATCGTTTTACCGCTATTCAATACAGACCATAAACCCTCATAAAAACCAAGACTATCGCCAAATCCAACGCAACCGACCACATCATTCATATTGTTCGCTATGTGCATTTTAATTAGTGATCTATCTGGAACATCCATTATCTCATAAGCAGGATAGCCGCCTCGGTTATACATGCCAAGCTCGATACCATACGCGCCCTCTGGAATACATGACTCACGCGCTTTATTGTCTAACCAAGGCCGCTCAACGGTGTAACAAAAAAAATCATCAACGGTTAAAACGCCAAACGTTCCCATTGGTGAATAAGCGAATCGCTCTAAAAGTACTTTTTTCATAGTTCAGCCTTTTTCATATTGATGAGTATTTCTATCGTTTGAAGTGCTACACCTGATTTTACCATTGACTGAGAGCAGCGATACACATTCCAGCCCAATCTCATTGCGTGATCGTACTTTTCCAAATCACCCTCTATACCCTTGCCTGTCTGATGCCTTCCTAGCTTCATAGAGCCGTTTTTATTCTTGCCATAGAAAGTTATACCCTCGACTTCAATCGCCAGCATAAGCTCAGGGATTGCGAAATCAAAGCGCCATCGTCGCGTAGGGTGAAACCTATGCTCGCTAACAAAATCAATACCTATAGCTTTAAGCTGAAAAGCCATCAATTCCTCTACTTTGCTCATATCAACTCCATGCACTGACTAAGTAAATCATATTGACTACCATAATTACGCTCAAATTCCGCCTTGTTGCCATGTAGTGTAAACCACCGCTTTGGGTTTTGATTGTCTACCCCTTGATGATGTGGGTAGCACAAAGGCAATACTTTACAATGCGCATTTGGCTTTGTTCTGCCGTCAATATGATGTATCGATACCTCGTGATTCTCAATACCGTTGTTTAAGCACACAATACAACCTATCTCAGCGATTTTATTCTGGAATATGATATCTGCTGTGGTTCTTGTCTTACCCTTCACCTATCACCTCCCAACTCTTAAAATTATCGTTATATTTAATCTTACTGCGCTTTACCGTTACAGGCTCATGCGTTGGTAGGTCGACCATTACCCACCACCTAGACATTGAGCGAACCTTGCCGCTCCAAGGTGCTGACAGGTTTAATATTTTATCACCTGCTTTAATTTTCACGCTGCGTTCTCTTTGGCTGCAATGTACTCAATCCCGCTACTGTCACAGTAATGCTCTAACTGTGTTATGAATGCCTCGATCTCTTCCCTGTTGTAATTTGCCAGTGATGTTAGATCGACAAGCCTTTGACCTGTGATGAAGCAAGTATGAACCCTGAATAGCCCAAAATTACTCTTCATTATGATCTTGGTAGCTTCGACGCTTCTATCCTGCTCAATAGCGATAAACTTAATAATACCGTGGGCGTACTTAACCTGTTTGTAAGTCTTCTTCGGCTTAAACGGCTTTACTTCAACCTCTATCGGCTTTATGTAATCCATTGCTAATAGCTCGCCGCAAAATGCAGATGCTTGAACCCTGTTTAAGAATACCCTTTTCATTACTTTACCGCTTTAAGTCTCTGCTCATGAAATAGAATATCTTGCTTGGCAAGGCATCCAAGCATCACAATCTCAAACCGCTCAGGCTTATTGTTGTGCATATCGACAAGCGTTGATCTTGCCCAGCCCATATCTACGGCCTGTTTTAGATTCTTTAATCCCATTAATTTTGCTTTCTTTGCTGCTGTCATATCACTATTAACTCTCTTTTATGCTTTCGTTGTCACTGTAATCATAACCACTAACCCACTCTTCCCACTCTCTTGCATTCCAATATCTTTCTTTGTACCAGTGAGAAAAGCAGTTGCCGCAAATTATATGCCTATTTTGCCCAATGCCGTTGCTCAAATCCCTATGAGAAGGCGATGGGCAACAACTACGGATTAAGCTGTCTTTTTCGCCATCCATTTGTTTGCTCCGGATAATGTTTTAAACGTCTTGCTTTGGCTAAATGTCATAGCTGTAAAAGTACCATCCCTATTCTTACTAATACCTTTTGAAAGAGTTTCATTGTTTCCAGTGCTTATTGTTTTCATTTTATTTCTCGCTGTTTCTGTAGTTGATGTAAAGAATTATACACGAGACTCGGCACTATACAAGTATTGTTATCGTATTTCGTTAAATATATTTATACTGCCCTTTTACCGTATCTACTGCGAAACTCTGCTTCGCTAACCCCTTGGCCAAGCAAATACTCCGCTATTGTTATTTCGTACAACTTTAAAATTCTTTCTACATGCTCACTGTTTTCATTGCTCATGCTGCATTCCCCACCAATGGCATAGTCATCCAGTTTTTACGCACGCTTGCCGATCCGATAATTTGCAGCTCTACATCCAATTCAATGCTTCCCGCAGCCGCTAGCGTTCTTAGATTGGTTTTTAACGCTGTCGTTTTTATCCCCATCTGAGTACCAAGCCATCTATTCGACGGCCAGCACGCGTTAACCTCGTAGTATTTGGTGATTGCTTTTAGCGTTTTCTCTCTTGCACACATTGCTTTTGACATTATTTATCCTCTATGCTGTTTTTAGTATTGACATTGAATACCAATTTATTTTTTGTTTTTTCTCTGCAAATGTCGGTATATGCAGAACTGCTTGTATCTTGCTATCGTAATGCTCGATTAAACCCATAGTTTTAAGCCTCTCAAGCCGAGTTGACACGCAACCTGTAGTAACGCCTAGTATTTCTGCTATCTCTCTACGTATTGGATAACGGGCGTTCTCAGCGAAAAAATTAGCAATACAATCTAATGTTTCTTTTTTGCCTTTCATTGTTACCTCTTCTGTGTAGTGTTATATTTTTCTACTGCCTTAAAAAATCCAGCCATTAGGAAATCCTGCAAATAGCATAGAGCCTCTTGATTCTCATAATCATAATTAACGCCGATATGATTAAGTAGGCACATTGCAGCATGATTTAACTCATGGGACATACACTGAATAAATAAGTGGTTATAAAAATCACCCCATTCATCACTAACTAAAACATAAATATACTGACCACATTCAGACGTGCAGAAAAGATTTTCTTTGTCTGCGGCTTTGTGTAACTTTTTAAATTCCTCAAATGTAGTAACTATGACAACGGTAAAACTATAAATATCTACATCTAACCTCACTTTCATTGTTACACCCTATTAGTTATAAATATTTACTTAAGCAGCCATCACAATAGCAACCACTCTCTATATCTGCTTTTCCCCCGCATTCCCGACAGTGCGTATTTTTGTTTTTTTGCCTGCCAAATATCCATTCCTTAATTTTCTTAATCATAAATCCCCCTATAAATAATATTCTTTAACTCTAGTGTAGCCACCAAAGCGCGTTTTAACCCGTTTCCAGCGATCTTTGAACTCAAAGCCCACTTCTCTCAACTCGCTCATTCTTTTGGGCAGGTCAAGTATTCCTAGCGTCTCACGTGCATCTAAGCTGGTAATCTTGAACCCAGCCTCTAAGTGTTGCTTAACTTGTATTTTCTGGTTCATTACTTACTCCATGATCTATTTTAATCTTAGTCCAATAGCTGCTAACGCCTCGTCAATCTCGCTTAAGGTTTTTTTCCCCGCGCTAGGTAACTTAGTTATTTCGTACCGCTTCATGCTGCACAATTCGCTTATCGTATTAATCCCACCATATTTCATTACGCTCCCAGCTCTAGCACTAAGCCCTAGCATGTGAATATCTGAAGTCTCTTCCGTTATTGTTTCAAGCTTTATTAACTTATGTAGGATATCTAAAGCCAGCCTTATTGAGGTGTCATCCAATAAATCTACTGTTAAGTTACTCATTTCACCCACCCCTTATCTATCAATCGTTGTTGTTGTGTTGTTAATTAGCCCATGAATTATCTGTTAGCTGCTTTGATATAGGCTGGTCACGTGTTCGCGTGCTGTCGTGTTCAATAGTGTGGCCATGCTGCTTGCTTGGTTTCATCCATTCAGCCTTAAACGACTTCCAGCCTCGCGACTCCCACTCATCAAGTATTTGATCAATAGTAAATCCAAGGCCGTACGACTTGCCAAACTCTTTTGCTAATGCGTTTACGATTCGCTGTGTCATTTTCGCCGTTTTCGCAGATGAAGCGTTTTTTGTTCTTATCCGCTTAATCTCGTCAAGATAACAATGCGAGAGGTTTAATATTGAATAGTCGATATTCTCTACTACTACGGCTACTGCCTTTTTAGCCGCTGGCTTTTTCTCGCTAACTATCCCAGTGGGTTTATTGAAATACTGATTTAACGCGGTAGAGACGCACCATGTATGGGTGCGCCCCTCTTCTTCTGCTGCTGAATGTATCTTGTCTAGTAATTCTGAATCTAGGCGGTACGTGGCTTTAATCTTCATGTGTATGTCCTTTGCTGTATTGTGCCATACATACTATATGGGTTATTTGTTCTTTGCAAGGGGTTAAGAGTCAATTATTATATAAACGCACCACAAAACAAAAAATACGATAGCTACATGAATTAAGACCTCGGTCACACCAGTCTGTTTTTCTTCTCTCATATCATTTACCTTTATTTTTAATGCTTAGCATTGATATTTGACTAATCAGCAGATACAGAGTCATTTGAATAGTCAGTGCCGAATCTTTCTCCACCGAAAATGAGTTAACAATGAAAAGAATTGCTGCAAGTACTGCCCAGAAAATAGCATTCTTTATTCGAAAGTTATCAGACATATTATTTACCTTTGTTTAGTTATAAGGGGTCTAAGATAGGCTCTTAGTGACCTATTGGATCACCTTAGCTTAACTTGTTATTTATCGTATCAATCTTAAAACAATTCTTATCAGAGCATAGTTTATAGACTTACGGGTCTGACCTGCCATAAAAGGCTTTCTGTCACATGAAGGCTCTGTTTAATGCAGCGCGTGAGATACATCGCAACTACATACACCCCTATCATCCACCTAACCGAAGTTAGACTTTGCCTTGAGTGTTTCCACTGGTTGGCTGGTGCAATTGCTTTAAGGTGGCTTAATTTGCCTATTATCGTTTAAGGTTTGAGATAGGTTTCGTTTTGTTCGGTGTAAACCTTTACTGCATCAAATGTACCGAGCAATAAGGCGGGGAGGGTATAAGCTGTTTAGAATAGACATCTGCACCCGCTTACCCGTGCGGTATATTCGACTGTAGGTCGCTTGGGATTGACCATGCAGATATCTAATTTAAACAGCCTATGTGCTTTAGAAAGGGTGTGCCTGCAGCACATGACTAATTTAGTGTTAATTGGGCACAAATTCCCAAACTACAGGCACAAAAAAGGGCTATTTAATAACAAGCCCGGTTGGAAAAGGCGTTCGAAGTCAGTAGAAAACTAGCCTCCGAACCTGTTATTAAATAACCCTAACCAACTTCAAACTTTCTAAAGACGTTTCCACACGCCTTACTACGTTTACTATTTTACTATACTAAACAACCATTTTCAACAATACGTTGACTTTATTAAAACTTAGACGAAAAAAAACCAAGATGGTTTAGTTCTTGGCTTGTCTTGCTGATTACCTTAAGTCGGTAAATTATCTTATTACTACTGCGCCTACTTTGCAAGTGCTAATTACCACACCCCAAACCAAACACCAGTGCCGTGAATAATCCCAATGGGGAAGAACAGCGCCCCAGCTATTAAGAATCCCCAGCTTTTAATCATTAGGCAGTAGATCACATGGGTTAACCATGACGATATAGCCCACAATACAATAATAGAACCTGCGTTATCACTTAAAACTTCTTTAATCTTGTTCATATATTACCCCTTTATACTAAGTTGTTTAATGATTCGCAAGCCTGCGTTTTCAGCTTTAAGCCTAGATGAATACATCTTTTCTGATATCAGCCAGCTGCTACGATTATCTATGGCTATCTTATATCGCCACTTGACTATAGGATTGTTAAATGCGCCCCGCTCTCGCTCACCTTCGATTGTCCGTAACTCCATAACCCTACCCCTAAATCTTCGCATACTTCAAATGGTTAAGTTCGCTTGCTAACTCTTTGCTTTCTTTAAGCTTGTAATAGTTCTCTCGCCTGATGCGCCTTACAGTTAGGTCACGCGCTTCAATACCTTGCTTTGCTAATGTAGTGCAAGTCTTGCATGTATCGCTGTGTCCGTCCTCGTTAGCTGGTACGCGCTTGAAATTAATCAAGGGCTTAGGTACTGTGCATATTCCTGAATCGCACATTTTAGTTAGTAATGCCTCGGGGCTGAATAAACTCATAATATAAATCCTGTAGCGCGTGCAATGCCGTAACCGACGATTATTAGCAGTATAAATATTACTACTGCTAGACCTGTTATTAAAGTGTTGAACTGGTTAAACCATTTCATATTATTCTCCACTAATGGTTGTTATGTTAAATGCGAAAACTATTATAAAACTCAACTGCTTCCGCTAGCTCATTGCGGCTGTAAGAAGCTCTAGTTTCACGCTTTCCATTTAAGTAATTCACTCGATAATCGCCATCTAAAGGGGAAAAGCTTAAACTTTTCTTCTCATGGCTTCTTGAATTAATACTGCTGGCGACAACAATGCTTGAACTCATTGCCGTAATAACATCCTGAATAGTTAAATCAGCGCTCACAATCATTCTCCCCTAGCGGCTTTGCGCTTGTCTCGATCCATCTCTAATCTCATTGCATCCCTTACGATTACACTATAAGAGTTGCCGGTTTTCACCTTCTTCGCGTCAAGCCATTCGTGCAGATCGTTTGGTATCTTCAATGGCGCTAATATATGTGACATATTTTACTTCTCCGGTTAAGTTGCAACCACTTTACCATGGGCTTATATATAATTGCAATATATAAATATATATATCTTTTATATAATTAAATGTTGACGGTATCAAATTAATCCTCTACTATGTGTACAACAAATCGCAAACAGCAGAACGTAATGAACCTATTAGAAGAATATAAAACAAGCGATGTAGTAGGTTTCAGTTTTAGCCATAAAGACTACTTAAGAGAGGGAAAGATTATGTTAGATCACTTATTAGATGAACCCGAAGCAATCATATTGCATTGCATGGATTGCCTTCCATCACAAATAACCGACATTAAAGAGAATGGTATTCTAGAGTTTGGGGATCGGCGCGTGATATTGCGAGGCGACCAGCTTTTGGCTTGGCTTACTGATGAGAATTTAAATGTTCATAGCACATTAATAGATGCGCCTAATTGTTTTTGTCTCGCTATACATGATCATAGTGACGTGTGGAAAGCGACATTTTACGTTAACGACGAACCTGTGGAGCTATCATTATGAGCATCTGCAAGAAAGGCGATATAGTAGTGATGAACACAGATAGGTTAGGTAAATACTATATAGGTGAGCAGCTAACTTATATTGGCACACATTTGAACGACTGCTCTATGCTAAAAAACATCCACAACCACTACTGCACCGCACCTAACGATTCATTTGATTTACGCGACAAGTCTGAATTTGAGATTGACGAGCTTATCGAGGTTAGTAATACCGAAGAGTTTTTCATCGTAGAAAAAGTCTATTTTGTTGCGGATGCTTCAAAAGTTAAATCTTACGATGGTGATTATCCTATTGTTACCGCAAGCGATATGGGGACGATTCAGAATTACAAATATGCGCGTAAATATGTAGAGAAAACATATACGATTAAACATGACTGCATTGAATACCCGGCAACAAAAGAGCAATACGACAGATACCAAGCGCTTATAACGGAGGTTACTTCATTTTGAACATAATTAATAAAATACCACGCGCAATAGGTATATTGATCATCGTTTCTTGCTTTCTTGTTGCGGGGACAATGGACTACGAAGATCAAAAAATAAACGAGCAAATCGAGGTGGGGAAATGAGCGAATTAATGAAAGTATGGGATAGAGTCGATAAGACCGATCCAGCTTATACAAAAAGAGTGACGCAGCGCGGCGGGTTTACTGCGATCGACGCGATGTACCAGACCAAGAAAGCAACCGAAATATTCGGCATGTATGGCAAAGGATGGGGTTTATCACAAACAAAATTTAATCTCGAAATACTGGAAGCCACCGGAATGATTGTGCATGAAGCTGTGTTTTTCTACGTGCAAGACGATAAGCGGTATGAGTTCCCTATTCATAATGCAATTAAGCCAATGATGGGCGCTAAGTCAGACGAAGATTGGCCGAAAAAAGTAGAGACGAACACTATCAGTAAAGCATTGTCTCGTCTTGGCTTTTGCGCCGATGTGTTTATGGGTGACTTTGATGATCAAGACTATGTTCAAGACCGAGCTAATGAGGAAGCTATGGCAAAAGCCCAAGATAAGGACTCAGAGGCACTAAAACAGGCTCAGGAGTACGATAAGTGGTTTTCTGATCACATGACGTTTGTCCAGACGGCTGTGTCCATGAATGAGCTTATAAAGGTTTTTAACCTAATGGTGCGCCGATGTAAAAGCAAAGCAGATGATAAATCAATTATTAAAGTAACTCGCGCTAGAGATAAGCGAAAATTAGAGCTTGAGGAGAAAGAAAATGCAACTTAGAAACATAACAGGCCAGTATTTAGAATTGTGCAATATGGCAAGCGATCCAGAGTCAGAGCTAACTCAGGAGTCAATAACCGACACGCTGGAGGCTATCGAGGGTGCTTTCAATGATAAGGCGGTTTCAGTAACTCACGTAATTAGTGAAATGTCTTTAGATATAGAAAAGATAGATTCAGAAATTGAGCGACTACAGAAACGAAAAAAAGTGATCCAGAACCGAAATGATAACATCAGGGATTACTTAAAGAACAATATGATTGCGCTGGATATTACTAATATTAAGTGCCCGCTGTTTTCTATTACTTTAGCAAAAGGGCGTGATATTGTCAGCGTTTACGATGAGGACGCAATCGACTCTGAATACCTAACGGTAAAAACAAGCATTACACCAGACAAACGGGCAATAATGCAGGCATTAAAGGGTGATCCCGACAGCGTAGAAGGTGCAACACTAATTAAATCAGAACCATCATTAAGAATTAAATAAACCAGAGGAATACAGCATGTTAACAAAATTAGTAAGAATAGGCCGTGACGCAGAACTTAAATATTTAGCCACTGGCACGGCAATAATGAGCTTTCCCGCCGTGTATGATATAGGGTTTGGCGACAAGAAAAAAGCCCAGTGGATTGAGTGCGTAATGTTTGGTGATCGCTGCACTAAGGTTGTAGAGTATATAGCGAAAGGAAAACAAATAGTTATTTATGCTGATGACGTGGGTATTGATGAGTGGGATAAGCCGGATGGTAGCGGAAAAGGGTTTAAACTTAAATGCAAGCTGGTGAGCTTTGATTTCGTTAGTAATGGCGAGGGTGGCGCAGCAGCACAGCAACAAACCCCACAGCAGCGACCGCAAGCACCACAACAGCCGCAGCAATACCAGCAAGCACCACCGCAAAATCAGCCTATGGGTGTTAGTCAGCAACATATACCGCTGCACCCAAAAAATGGCGAGTCTGGGTTGTTGAATGATTCATTCGATGATGACATCCCGTTTTAGCATAACCACGGCGGTTAATAGCCGCCATAATAGAGGGTAAGAAGATGATAGAAGCTATTCAGAGTACAGCAGTGTTATTTGCATTTCTAGCATTTGCATGCGTTCATTTTGATAAAGATATGAGGT
>Ga0196901_1000661_pt1 | contig 17821 bp, 9 predicted proteins | sample CB_VirMetaG_FD_169099 | JGI IMG/M metagenome (GOLD analysis project Ga0196901, IMG submission 169099) | Freshwater to marine saline gradient viral communities from Chesapeake Bay - CB_1504_1 Viral MetaG (v3) (version 3) | ecosystem: Environmental > Aquatic > Marine > Coastal | place: USA... | reverse complement strand
GTGGGTAGGAGAATTACTTACCCGCCCCTTTAAATATGTTATCAGAACTCTTCTTTCTTCTCCACCTCCTCTTCTGGGAACAGAGAGTCAAGGGCCTGCTCTAGCTGAGCGGCCATGCTGTTAACCAAATGCTGGTTGCGGCTCGCCTTCGCATCGGCGTATGCGTCGATCAGTACGGCAAGGTCTTTTTTGTTCATGGGTTTAGAGCTCTCCGGCAATAAAGGTCCGGCATTCCGGACTACGCTAACAGTGTAGCACAAGAGCGATTTCGTTGAAAGCTAGGTATACGGTTCTCTACACCCCTATGGCTAGAAACATCAAAGACTTCGAGATCTCGAAGACATTCAGCAATGTTGTGTTAACAACAGTCACTGGTCAGCCCGATACCGATGGCGTACCTACCCAGTTCCTTTCCAACCAGCGTACTGGTAACACCGCTCTTAGGGATCAGGGAAGGTTGCAAGACGGCTTTGGATCCGAAATCCCTCTCGTCCTCTCTCGCAACCTTATCGAAGTAGAGACCGAACCGACCAGCGCTTACTCCGTCATGCGCCGCGCCGATGCTACATCGTTACAAGCCGCGATGTTCATTAATAATCTAATCTGGAGCTAATTCGTCACCATGCTACTCCCATCAAACGCTTCTACAAATAAACTCGCATCGCCTATTAACGATGAGAACGCAGCGGCTGGTTTAATGATCGATGTCCCCGTTTCCTCCGGTACTCAATACGATTATCAGAAAAACTTCGCCCTGGTCACCTCTTTACTGTTGTGTAATAAAACGGCCGGTAACATCTCTGTTTCCGCTAAAATCGTGAACGGTACTACTAGTGCGAACATCTTGAACGGTATCAATCTACCTCCTAACATCTCCTACGATGTGATCAGTGGTAACAAGATCACACTAAAGGAAGGAGACAAACTCTACGTGTGGCATACCAGCTCTCTGACCAACGCCCTAGACGTTGTCATGTCCTACACCCTGCACCGTCCTCTCGCTGCTTACGATGTTTGAGTCAGTTTATAAAATCGACGGCAGGTTTCCAGATCCCCATGAAGTCAAGAACCGCCTAAAAGAGATGGCCAAGGATCCATCTAAAGAGATGGAGTACAAGGAATCACTGAAAGAGGTGAAAGAGGCGGGCATGTCAGACCACCCGTTACTAGGGCAGTTTTTCGTTGAAAGCTAGATTAGAGGATATTTAACATGCGGTACATACCACAGTTGACTTCGGAGACAATAGTCCAAGTCCCGGAAGACAGGAACGCATATATTAATGTGCGAAATATCGGTGCAAGTGGCCGAGGAGACCTGGAGTTTACCGGCACGGTCACAGACATCACGAACAATATCGTTACCATCGGCAATATCGCAGACGGCCAAGGCGGTTCTATATACCAGTATGGGGATTTACTCAAGACGGATGTAGAACTACAAGTATTTGGTTACAGTACTAATATAGCGCTGGAAAGTGCCGATCTCACCGTATCTAATCAAGAGATTGTAGGCAGCATCGATTTCTCAGACTCGCAGGCAGTCAACCCTAATCTCGCCTCACTGACCTACTACATCTTTGCATACAACGCCAATACGGGTTATCTCCCCAGCTACCTAGAGACCCGCCAAATTGGAACGAAGATCATCGATCCGGATCAGTGGAACAATAGCCAGTATGTCAGACTAACCTTTAGCCGGACTAGCCAATCAGTACTTCCTGTAATCTACCGGGTCTGGGGCAACCGGGTTGATTTTCTAGGCGTCATCGGAAACAATAAGGTGGGCTATCCCGGCTCGGCTAGCGTAAGCTTTTCTGATCTTGGGGACACGGAAATCTCTTCTTGGCAAACCGACTCCGAGCTTCCTTCTTTCATGTCGGATATTTTTTCAGTCGGGGGAGGCCAGGTATCTCTGATCAAAAAGATCACGGCGAAGGAGTCGTTAAAGATCCTGCCTATCCCGCAGGGTAGTCAGCCTAGTTATATCCAGTGCACGGGTATATCGGCAGGGAGTGGACTACAAAGCGGAGATAGCGTGAGGTTCCGTATCGATGATACGCAGTATATTCGTTTGGCCATAGGCACCGCTGCTACAGGATCGATCAAAGAGGTATTTTTACCCGCTGGAGTTTATAACATCAGAGATTCGTTCTTTACTAATTCTAGCCAGACAGATTATTCCAACATCTCCCTGCGCGGCGTCGGAGACGGTTCGGTGATAAGAAGACTGCCATCGACAACTTCTGACTCCTCTAACCCCGGACTGCTTAATTTTACCGGCTTGAGCCAAGACCCCAGAGTGTCGGGAATACGGATTCGTTCCGTAGCCTTAGACGGTAACAGCGGTAACACCTTCTCTCTAGTATCTCCGGTCGAGTCTGAGGTGGCCCTTAAGGTTCGTTACGCCGACAATGTTGTTATATCCGACTGCACAGTGGTAAATTCTGGTGGCGGTGGCATAGAGGTTCAAGATAGCACAGGGGTCTCTATTAATACCAATAAGGTGATACGTACTGGCCGCAGATACGAGCAGGAGGTATCGCCCCTTCTGGTTGATACTAGCGAAAACCTTGTTATCCAGGGTAATATCCTCGAGTTCGCTACATCCGGTCCGAAGATCGTTAGTACGGATTACAGCACGATTAATGGTAATATCGTGAGAGGTTGTGGAGACAGGGGTTTCGAACTTGAAACGTCGTTCCAATGGAATGCGCAGGGGAACTTGGCCTACAGCGACAATGACTCCATTATCCGCTCCATCGATACCTATAATAACGAGTACAGCAGGGCTACGATAGAAGTGAGAAAAGGTTTCTCCTTAGATCCGATCTTTATGACTGTCACTTACGGCGGTGAATCCGTAGGGATTGCTAAGGGGAGCATAGAGGCTGACATCTACCAGCTTAATGCCAGCGGGGTGAAGACTGGATCGGCAGTTGGTAGCTTTAGAGTCCTCGAAACTCTCAATCAACTTGAGGCTGGCATCTTCTCTCTGACTCTACCCGGCGGGACCACTAATCAAACGGTGGATGCAAAAACCATCATCGCCACAGGTAACCTCGACAATGTGAATGGCTATATGTACGAGGTAAAGGCCGATGTTCTAATCGGCAGATTTAGGCCTCTCTCAATCCGCCCCGAGACTATTGGCAGCACCAACTACTATGCGATTAGGCTCAGAAATTCCAGCGACATCTTGGGATTTCAGATTTATTCAGAGACCAATGCAACCCTCAATGACAGTGTTACAATTAGCGGGTTTAATAATAAAAACTTGACAGGTCTAGACCCTAACGCTTACTATACCATAGTAAACATTGATACCGTCAGTAATTCAATCCTAATCTCTCCAATAGCCGAATTGACTCTTACCGATGAAGTTGAATTTGTCGGTGGCACGCTGTCTATTCTCCGCCCTGACTATTTCGTCGCTGACGGAAACCTCTACGTTCACTCCTTCTGATACCCATGGCTAACAAGCAAACAATCATCGGTAAGACCGCCCCTGTACCCCTTGGTCAGCAAAAAGCAACGAACTCACTGCCCGTTGTTTTCGCTGAAGATCAACCCCCCATTCCTGTTGAAGAGCAGAATAAGATTCAGTCGGAGGTTGCCCTCAGCCTGCTGGGTATCCCCCGGGCCGAAGTCGCTCTGGGTATCTTTGCCGACGTTAATACGTACGATGTTAACCCGTCCGAGTGGTCGCAGTTTCCTCTGCAAAACGATCCGGATACAGGGACTGGTATCAATCACTTAGCCGAAGAAGCCGGAGCGGAGTTGGTGGCAGCGGAAGGTGAGACTGCCATTCTAACCTCAAAGAGATTTTTCCGCTACCAACCTGGCCGCGTATCGTCTTCGACCATGGGCGTAAAAATGAACCGGACCCGGTCTACCTATACTTCTTCCACCATCCCACTCGCACCGAGTGAAGATAAGAATATCATGAAAGGTGCTCCTACGATTAAGAAGTGGGGTATCTTCGATAAGTTTGACGGCTACTATTTCGAGATTATCAACGGCGGCGATAAGAACGATTTCCGTTGTATTCGCCGAACCCAGGCCCTAACCTACTCTCAACCTCCAGGAATTGAATCTACACCGGAGAGGTGGACGGCTATTACAGGGTCATCTGAAAGTAATATAGCAAACGGCAACTGGGGTGTTGTAGGTGTCGATCCCGTCATCTACCGTAACGGTCTATGCTACGTCGCCGCTGCGATCTACGACCCCAGCCTGTGTTACTCCCCTACTGATGTACGTCAGATCGAAGACGGTGCACCTCTTTCGGATTTTAGCTTCGACGAGGGATACGCTGTCCGCCTGGCTTATCGAGATTCTTCCGATCAATTCGTCGAACACCTGGCCGGTCGTCAGTTCCAGTTCCCCTTCGATCAAAGGGAAGGAGTTAATCCTGATGACTACAATCAATCTTACGAGGGGAGATCTGGTCACCTTATTCCTTCAGATATTAGCGGTGGTTCTGATTACATCCGCTTAGACGCCCACTGTAAGTGGGAGGATATTGTCACCAACCTGAGCAGAGGTGGTGGTGCAGGGTTTGTGGACCAAATTGGTGTCACTCAGGATACTCTAGGCGGGACTCTAGACCTGGACGGAGAAGAGCCTAATGTATTAAACACATCTACATCGGATACGAGATTCGGATATGATCCTTCCCCCAGTGAGGATAGAAGTGAGACGAAGGTGTGGAACCTTCTCGTCACCGTCCAAGGAAGTGCGCAGATCACCAATGCTGAGTTTAATGACTCCATAATCATAAATGGAAAAACTTTGCCTAGCCCGTTTACTCACAGAACTTTAAACACTGGTGGTACAGTAGGTGAGAAGAATGTCACTCTCAAAGAGTGGTTCAAGCTCTGCGTTCCCCCGCAATATCGTATGGTCTACGAGTGGCGTCCGGTACGTGCCATGTTCAGTAACGATCAGCTCAATGGAGTTACGAACACCGTCCGCTGGAGCGATGTATCCACCGCGAATGTGGATCCCTCTGTCTTGGGTGTAAAACGCCCCGGTGATCCCGTCATCCTAGACGGCCAGCCCTTGACGGATACTTCGGTCTACGATGTGGACTTCACTAAGGTTACCATGTGGAAGATTGAATTCTCATGGTACGGCGCCGTTGGTGCATTGTTCTTGTGCTATGTTCCCGTAGCGAATGGAGAGGCGAGATGGGTACGCGTACACCATATGCGGGCGTCTAACCAACTGGACGTAGCGTCACTGGGTAACGCGACACTGCCTATCACTTACCTCACCCACGCTGGCCTCAGTAACGGTCTTCCGGACAGCGAAAAGAGTAAGCTGGTCAAGTACGGTGCATCGTACTATATTGATGGTGGCGATAAAGGAACTGTTAAGTTGCTGTCTAAATCGTCCGATTACGCTAAGTCCGTAGCGTATAGTGGATTGAAAGAAGTATCTATTTTATCCCCCTCTTCTAACTATTTTGATATCAGTAATTCTGTTATAAGCCAAGATGAAAAAGATCAATTAATCGGTTCGTACTTAAAGAATGATACGACCATGAGAGTTATTTGGGTTGAAAACTCGGGATCTAATGTCCGTTTATACTTTAACCAAGCAATTCCCGGAACTCTATCCACGAATAGTGAAGTCGATATTATTATCCCTAGAAGGCAGCGGGCGATGGTCGCGCTACGGGCTAAGGATGAAGTGACTAATACCACCGGAACTCCTATCCGGAATCGCATCCAGCTCTACCCGATTAAATACGGTATCGGTATAACTCAACCCGCTGCGGACACATCGAACAATGTGTTGACTCTCAACTTTATTAAAAACCCCTTGCTAATAACCAATAATCTGAATAACTCTGGCCTTCAGCAGTCATACTCCATCGAGATATATTCAGATGGTGATGCTAAAACAAATGGTTTTGATCTAGGTTCTGGCACAGTCCCTGTAGAAATTATTGAAGAAGACCTGCCGGATAGCAAAAATAATATAACCTCAGCAGATTACTCTGAACTAGGCTTATTGCTGCCAAACTCCGGCGATTACATTCACATGTACATGAGAGGTATTGCTACTGGTTCTATCCCTATCGGAGGATTCCCAGCCAACCCGTCTGTTTCTGAAACCTCTGTACTGGTCAGGTTGTTCAGAAAAGGCAGTAAGTTCTTTATTCAAAACTTCTCCTCCAAACCCGAATCATTTACCGTTTACGGTACCATGATTCCCGTCCGCATGTATCAGTTCTCCACAGATGGATCTCTGACCCTATTCTCCGGAGATTTTAACCACACTCAGTATGAAGACCAGAAGAAGTGGAATGAATCGGGCAATGTAGGTACTTTCGAATCTATTGCCGAACTCTCAGGAGCATCGGTATCTCAGGACTTCCGTCTATCTCCCGTAGCCGACACTGGAAGTACGATCTTCTCGATCTACACCAACCCGGGTGGTTCGCAATATGATCTTACGGACTACTTCGCCTATAATAAAGAATATATCTCCTACCCTCTCACCGACGAAGTCGACATCCTCTGCGCCTACGCCATGTGGGAGTCCACATCGTCTACTTCTCAGCCATCAACAGAGCTCTCAGTGGTTAACTCTTTGACCTGGGAGGAGCAGTAAGGAATGGCTGGCAAAAACTCGATCAGGGCGGATAAGACTCCGCCCCGGACTACTCGTATAACCGAGCAGATGGTCGACATCAGGGGTAACCCCTTGACGACTGAACAAGGTGCGCCTTTGGTAACCGAGAAGGATGCCTATAAAAAGAGTGAATACGGGCAGAATACCTCTCCCAGCGTAGTTGTCGACTCTGACTCCTATAAGAATGAGGGCTTGAGTACGCAAAATTCTTTCAGCAAAGGCGACCCCGCTGCACTCCCTATGATCGAGCAATTTTCCGATCAGAGTGAAGTTTCCCGGTCGCTCCTCGGTATCAACAGGGAGACGACTCAGCAGGGGATATTTGGAAACGTATCTACCTACGGTCTTGACCCCAAGGATTGGAAGTTAGACAGCTTTGGGGGAAGAGGAGGAGACTCTACATCATGGTGGACAAGTAGACCGAGTTCTACGGGAAACTATTACTTCACTCGATTTGATGAGGATGAGAGGAATTCGGCCATCGTTCTGTCTTCTAGTCCGACACCTTTCCTGCCTCCTCCAAGGCCCAGTATCACCGATCAGCTTATAAATCCCGGCCAGGCACAGGACTATGGGAACTGGGGCAGGTACATAAACTCTATTGTCGCTCTGTATCTATTCCGATATATGGTGCGGAATTTTTCCCAAGCTCAGTGGGAAGAATTTAACCTCCTACCTACTCTATCAAAATATCCGCCCATCGATAACGGAGATGGCACTTTCGAGTTTAACGAACTCTACTGGGATAAGCTATGGCTCGATATTCAACAACTTCGATTTGGACAGATAAGTAATTATCCTATCATCCCTAGCGGAAAAGCTTATAACTTCTTATCAGGTACTGAGATAGAGAATTGGAGGTCTACTCCGGGTCTATGGGGAAGCGCAGATGTCATCATTGATGAATCTACTAACGTGCTACCTGTTAACCTCAGTGTCTCCTGGGACAGTTTCTTTTTCTCCACGACCAGAGTATACTACCCCGAGAAGTTATCAGAAGACCGTGGACATTTTAGGATAAAAACTAATCCGACTGCAGAGATCTGGGAGAAGTATCACGGCCTCAAATGGGACGAGATTAGGAGTGACCTGAAGGATTGGGAATTTACCATCCACGAAGACGAGTCCACTGTTACCGATCTAGAAAAAGACCTGAAGTTACCATACTTTATTCTCGATACCCCCGTCGTACCCGACACTGATAACAACGTATTTTCCAACCTCTGGCCATCAGCTAGCTTCGGAGAACAGATTAATCTGCCCACAGATACCAACAGGCCAGGTGGCTCTCAGGGCGTTAGAAGCGAAATCACGCTGAAATCAATCCGGTCGTTCCGGTATCAGCCCGGCCGGATCAGCGGGTTTACTTATGGCGTTAAGGTAAGCGAGATAGGGGCTGGCCCAGGTACAGTCTTGGAGTTTGGCATTGAAAACGACACCGATGCTTACATGTTCCGTCTCACCAACGGATCCTTGTTCTCCGTAGTCAGACGTTCCATAGTCCCCCTAGAAGATACTCAATTCCTCAATGATGCTGACTATGCAGAGAATACCAGGACGGTAACTCGAAATGGTCAGGTCCAGTACGAAACGGTCATCGAGCAGAAGATAATGAACGGTGATCCGCTTAGCGGCGAAGGTAAGACCGGATATTTCCTAGACCCTGATACCGTTACCATGTACAAGATTGAGTTTGGCTGGTACGGTGCTATTGGGGCGAGGTTCTATGCCTATATCCCTGTAGAGAATGACCAGTGCAGGTGGGTAGTCTTGCACACCCTTGTTATTGAAAACCAACTCGGACGCCCCTGCCTAGGCGACCCCTTCTTCTACTTCAAGTACCGTCTTCTGGTTCAGGATTCCTCGGCTATTCGTATTGACCAGTATGTACATAAATTCGGTGCTTCTTACTACATTGACGGCTACGATGAAGGAACCTTATTCTCACTTAACGCTCAGTCTAAGGTAAATTACCTGCCTAGCCCGGGATTCAGCGTCTCCAAGACCCAGCTCAATGCTATAGACTGGAGAACTGTGATGGGTATTAAGCCCAGGCAGTTTCTGGTCAACCGGTTCGGCACCGAGATCTATAACAAGAAGGAGATTTTTCCAGAAAACTTTAATGTCTACAGTCAGCAAGATTGTGAAGTGAAGATAGTTAGACAGAAGGGCTGCCCAGAGTGGGCCTATAGCCATCAGGAGGGATATTCTTGGACCGAATTGCCAGAAAATAGACGGCTCAAGGGAAAATTTACAATCGACCCCTACTTCCAACTAGACTCAACTCCGTTGGGGATATTGTCCTCCAACGCATCGACATTCTCCGCTGTAGCTGTATATAACGTGCCTTCTTCCGGCTCCTTTAGAAATCCTACAAACAGCGCTAACTGGAATGTAATTGGAAACCAGGTCGTTAGAATCGTCGGCGACGACCTCTTCGGGCTTTTCCCATCCAATAAAGACTTCACTACCGCGCTTTCTTTAAAACTCCAGAGAGATGTGGAAGAACGGGCACAATATCTTTCTAGTCGTGAACCTCAGCCCACTCCGGATAATGTCTACTTGCCTTTTACTTACCCCCTCATAGATCCGTATACACAGGGGTACGATATAGAATTTGACTATTTCCGTCGCGACCAGATACTTCTTAGCAGTATCGATATCCTGAGCGATGAGTTCTTTATCTTTTGGGTAGGGGGAGAGCTAGGAGGATTAACGGAACCTCATGCTAGCTCTTTTAGAGTAGGATTTACATGGCCCGAGACGGACGATAGTGGCGATGATCTCTACGCCACCACGACATCACCGGACTGGGGAATAGAGGCCAACGCTTCCTACGACGGCCTTACCTTCGCTGACGGCTTACCTTACGACTTTGCCTTCGATCATCCTGATAACACCTTATACGTTGAAAGCAGCCCGTTGGTAGCTACTAATCCATATAATCTGGAGTCGAGTGAATCCAGAAACTATGAAGATATTAGCGATGTAGGCCAAGATAGCCGTCTCAATGTGCCCGGCACTGAAGGCGGACGTTGTCGCGGGGTATTTTGTAAGGCCGGTAGAGAGCTTAGAGAGGACGTCGAGATCATCTCCGAACCAGATGATGATGGTAACGAACAGTTTTATGTGAGCGATCTTAACTCTTCCTGGCCCAACTTGGGAGAAGAAAACTATGATGTTACCATTGTACAGGGTAGTACTACCGTTAACGTGTCTACCTCTGGCGGACAAACTCTGACAGTCGGCGATGCCACTTTTTATGTACTACCAATTGCTACGGGAGCTTTACCGGGCGGATTGAGCCTTGGTCCAGTGACAGTCTATTATAATATAGTCTATATAGCTAGGATGAACAAAAGGTTAGAACCCGAGGTGATCCTGGTCTCTGATATCGCACCGGGCAATGTACCCTTCATCCGGGCTTTCATACAGGGACGTCAGGGGGCTAGCCTTGGAGGGGTGTGGATAGGTCAGAAAACTCCCAGAGGTATTGATGTCAAGCCATTCACACCTCACCGCAGCACTGTGGCCATCAACGATACGGGGGATACTGAAACCAATGGCGATGGGGGTCCCGTCAAGGTGATTAAAACCTTTACGCATATAGATAAGCAAGGAGTTTCCACCGCACCGACAGAGTCTCTTGACCCCTTGGATACATATAAATCGGTGAACGAATCTCCCAAGAAGTGCGGGAGCTTCTTGTCCTCCGGCGGTGTAAATTCAGCGGGTATTTTCACCCCTTCAGATTATCCGATTCGCTGGTTGACCAGCAATGAAGGCACCCCTTTGGCGACGTATTACGTCTCCGCTAATACCCCGACATCCATCGATTTGAATACGGTCTTTAACGTGTCTGCAGAAAGTATTGTGAATGAAGACGACGGCAACTTAGCGACATTCTTCATAGCTCGATCTCTTGGTAATCACGACGAGACGGAGAACGAGATCTACTTGTCTCTGAACTACAGCGAGCAGTAATTTCGTTGAAAGCTAAGTAGTATTAGCGTAGACATGAGCGAGACGGTTTTTCAAGGATTTGGTCAGGTATCTCGTCCAGATATTGGGTTAATCTCGGATAGTTTTTCAAACCTTAGCGAGATTTTCCAATCCGATAAAAGAGATGCGCTTAGGAATATTCTTATTCAACCGGAAACTCTCGACCTCATAAGGGGTTTGTATGAAGATCTCTCCGGGGAGAGGGAGAATCTTAGGTCCGCATCGGGTCTAGACCGTCTCCTACTTCCCTCCCTCAACCAGCTCAGTGAAGTTTTTCTGGACAGGATACCTACCCGGTTATATGTTAACAAAGACTACTATAACCCTGAATACACACTGGGCAGTGTAGGGTCTTCTCAGGTAAAAACTGATAATATCCTGATATTTAACGGCTCTATACAGTGTCAAGGAGCGACGTATAGAGAGAAAGCTCTGGATACCAATAGCAGCGTATTTAGTACAAGTGTTAACCGTACAGTTGCTATGTCAACGTCCCGAGCCAGCCTGTTTAATGCCGAACAGGGGACAGGGCCTAATGTTGGCTGGTTTGTCAGCGCTAATTATGCCGGAGGCATAAGAGTCCGTAGACGTTCCCACGTCAATAGGATCTTTTTGCCGAAGACTAGTTTCCTCCAGAAATCGGAGATCCCGGAGAATCCTACCCATGCGATAACACTCAACGTTGATAATGGAGACACCGGTACGACAGAACCGGTAAAATTGTTAGCCACTAAAAATACTCCATTGCGGATATTTTGCAGAATGGCTGAAGGCAACATTAAGCTGTACTTCACTGATTCCGCTGCCCCCTACTTCTACGGTTTTCAGATTCAACCCGCTCAGCAAAGGCCTAACTCTGCGCCGGTAGATTTCTTACCAGTCGAGCAGGTTACCCAGAATACTGGCTCCCTGGGTCCATTTGACGTCCCTATCGATATCACGACTACTGGTTTTCAAAACCTCTACGACCTGTATCTCTACCTCTACGTTAATCCTCAGAAGGTCAAGGGGATCGAGTTTTCAGGAATAGATATCAAAGAGTTTCCAGATCAGAAAGATATGGGCCTTGTGGGGTTTGATAACCTGGCTGACTTTAAGGTGTCGGGGGGTTCGATGACTATCCTCCCCTTATGGCTAAAAACCCTAGATGACACTTTAGAAACCCTGGATCTGGCTGGCTCAGGGGACAGGTGGCGTAATGGACCCATGGGCTGGTTCGATATAAGAAGGGATAGCAATGTCTCGTTGTCTGATATATCAGGGACTGGTTCAAGTCCCCAATATACAGTAGTAAGCTACTTGACAATCCCGAAGGCAGGGACATTTTTAAACGAAGACGGGGATGAGTGGAACGATGATCTGTTCGAAAACTATGTAAAAAATGCTGCCGGCAGAGTATCTAGTATTGATGACCCGAATTCCTATGACTACAGGGTGTTTTCAGCGCTTAAAAACCTAAAATTAGGAGATAGGTTTTACGGTTACAGCCCTCGTTTCGACGATGTGTTCCCCAACCTAAGAGAGTTGTCCTGGAGACAAGAAGGAAATAGAAACTACCGAATACTGTGGGGTAATTTGCCCAAAATGAATAATAATGACAATATTCTATCCTACGACATCTTTGGATCCCGGGCTTCAGGATCTATTACGGATATCGGCACTTCAACCGATATAGCTGATGATACGTTGAACGGAGACTGTTATGTCTCCTACTACAAATTTAGATCGTTTAACGTCGCCGGAAAATATGGGGCAAACCATAATATTACCGGATTCATTAATAACCCTAACGACGGTTCTGACTGGTCTGCTTGGACGTTTAATACCCAAAGCATTAATATACGACGGACACAGGTTTCCATAGATCTGCAGTCCGGAGTATGGTCTAGTCTGACTTCACTGGACGCTTCGTTTAGCGGGGGAGCTAAATTCAGTGCTGCTACGGGCAGTGAAACTGATCCGCTTAAGTTACAAAAGTTGGGGTCTTTAGATCTTTACGGATCTAGTACAGACGGTCCAATGGCTTCTCTGGGCAATGTAAATGATACCAAACAGCTTACTGCGATAAACATCGGTGCTTGTAATGGTATCGATCCTGTGACAGAGAATGGAATCGACTTCCTACTGCCGTCTAACTTCGCATCACCTCGGTCAGAGGGATATGATCACAAACTCACCAAATTTTATATCAATGACTTTGCTAACAGCTATAGGTTTAGAAAAAACGACTTAGAAAACCTGTACGAACTTGTTGATTTCAGAGCTGAGAGAAAAAACACTTCTTCCACATCTCTGACAGGTCGCTTTCCTATATTCCCTCTTAAAAGGTTTAAAGAAACCGATACTAAGTCCATTTCTATCCTGATAGAAAGATCTAATTTCTACGACTTATCAAGTCTCTCTGTGTCCGATACGGACTCTTATTTCTCTAGGGATATTAGGACGATACAAGCGTTTTCACAAAACGTATCGGGCAAGGGGGCTATATTACCTTCCTTCGAAGGTAGCTCTGTAAGCCAAGTTGAATATATCGATGTAAACAACTCTTTACCCAGTACTTATCCAAGTGACTGGTCAGTATCTTCTCTACGAGATGCTTGTATTTTTAATTCTGATTCTCCCACCACTGTCAGTGGCCTATCCCTAGTTACTTTAGAGCCCTCCTCTACCCCCGAAGAGGATGACAAAGTACACAAATTGACAGGTGGCACTGCGCTTAAGCAGAAGGTGATGGTCAATGATTCTGTAAAAAACGCAAGCGGGGATACTTTAGCCACTGTTATGTCTGTATCCGACACGGAGATTGTTATCACTAACTCTATACCAGGTTCTCTACCAGACCCTTTGTATTTTCACAGAAAAACTGTTGACATCACAGGCTGGTTTAATAGCGGATTTTCCGAACTCAGGCAGTTCAGGGCGGCAAATTGCCGACTATCGGGTACATTCTCTATCAATAATGGTTTCTCCAAAGTGGTTGACACCACCTTCGCTGCTGTTATGCTACAAAATAACCTGCTGTCAGGGTATGTCGAAGGTACTCTAGAGAAAATATTTGAGGGTAATATAAGAAAAATTACTGTCGATCTTTCAAATAATAACTTTCCAGTAACAGTGATAAAGAACATCATCAATGAAGTAATATCTCTCGACTCGAGTACAAGTTTTAATAACTGTCTAGTAAAATTGGCTGGCAACAAACTAAACGGGGACAATGAGTATAGTAATTACACCCAAGACGAACTGTTCCCCACCACGACATCTGCCGGTCCAGATGTTGTCGTTGCATTGTTCAGAAACGAGCAGTTCCAGGTTTACAACGAAGTGGAAGTTACCACGGAAGCCGGGTTGCCCACGAAAACATATGTACTCCAGGGCAATCAGAGTCTTTCTGTACCAGGGCAACTGGAATCGGGGACCTATTACAAGACTAAAATAACAAAGACCCAGGTTTCTACCGAAGATTCTCTGGGACCTCAGTTTAAAAACCTGTCAGGGATTAAAATAGACTTAGGATTCACCTACATCTCTCCAAGTACTTCTCCCGTTCCTGTCTCTGTGGACTTTCTTAACCCTATTGAGACAAGAAACGCTTCGATCACAGAGACCGGACTAACCGCTCTGGCCTCTTGTCCAGGAACCGTCGGTTCCGGATCTTGCTGGAAAAATAGTCAAAATCAGGTTCTGAAACTAATCACCACTTAAAACTATGGCTGCTGGATTATTTACCGGATTCAACCTATCAGAGGAGGGGCTTAACGCCACCGACGCTCTGCAGAAACTCTATGCTCCCCAGATTCAACAAGATCTCCTCCTCTTCGCTTTTTCTAACAGGCTAGAATCTGTCATTTATTCTGCCAGTACGGAGTCTTCTAATCAGATCTATGGTCTCATAAACGACCCTATCACCGATGCTCAGGGCAACATAATACTTAGGACAAAAATACTCACCCAGGGGCAACCTAATGGAGACGAAAGTTTACTCCAAGAAGTTTATACTTTCTCCGATAACAACCTTGTCTGGTTCGATAAGGTACCCTCTGGCCTAGAGTCATCGGTGAAGGTATCTATAAACGGATCTATAGTAAATGTTTCTGCCCCGGGCACAGGAGAAAACTATAAAATCCTAGATTCAGACGGCGATGAAATCCTCCTCCCCGCCCAGATAGATGTTAGAGTAAGGGGAGAAGATTCAGGATCGGATAATGGTAAAATAAAAATTACCATCGGATCGGACGGTTCGGTGGACCGATTAGCAGGCGTAGTGGTCGTAACTCCTGGCACGGGATACATTGATCAGGAAACCTTAGAGATAATCCCTGGCTGCGGAGAGAACGATGTCCCCGCAGAAGATGGTTGCCTCCTGTACACTGAAGAAGCCACCAGGTCCGGCGGCACTTACAGCCAATCTGGCAATACGGTCACTGTAACCCTTAACGACCACGGCTTGTCCGATGACGATCAGGTATCCCTCGACTTCACATCGGGAGAATCTACTGATCTGACTTCGATAGTTACGGTCACCGACAGCGATACATTCACCGTCCAGTCCAGTCAGAATATAAGTACTTCTGGGAATGTAAAGGTGACAATACCAAACTGCTCGCTGGTCCAAGATCCTTATGTGTCGGGTAAACCTTCGATAAAGGCGTTGCTGAAGAGTGAAAGGTATACCTATAGGGTGAGATTTTCCGGAAACGACGGGTTTTTCCTCTATGACGACAAAGTATCACAGTATTTGTATCTCGGAGCATCTTACGACTCCCTACAAATAATCCCTGCCCAAACAGAGCCGTCCATGGTGATGAGAAGGAGGGACGAGATCTCTTCAAGAAACCTGTCCCAGCTCTATAACCTAGACGGATCATCCAGCTTCTTCTCTTACGACGATAACTACGCTACAGGGGAAAGCGTGGGCAATACTATAAGAGGGTTATCAGACTCGGTAGAAGAGCTGAAGGATGGATTCAAGTATTTCGTACAGAATACAAGGTTACCCTCTGGATCTTTAAATAACCTCGGTACGAGCTATAATATAATTGAGGGGAGAAATATCAATACCAACCATAGAATCGTCTTCAGAGACCCCGACGGCGTCCTCGATCAGCCACTATTTGAAAATTCTTCAGCTACCTATTCCCAATCGGGTACGGTGATAACCGTAACTTCTACGGGCCATGGCCGATCTGTCGGAGAGAAAGTAAATCTCATCTTTTCCACCGGAACAGCGACAGATGGCAGATACGAAATAGCTACTGCTTCTACCGACTCGTTCACAGTAACATCGGGGCAAAGTACTACCACCTCCGGCGATGTTATAGTCCGACAAGGAGTTAACTTTTTCGAGCTAGGGTCTCTCATCGGGGCTGGAGAAACCACGTACTTTGGACAGAATATCCCCGGCATATGGCTGTGGTCTGGGGATAAATATAGACGAGTATTTAGTACCGACGACAAACCTTTTATGAGTAGGAACCAGAAGGAGTATTTGAGCCCAGCGATCTACGACATCAGTGGCAGCCTGGTGGCAGCTAATGATTACCGTTATAGCATAAGCACGGCTTACTACAAGCAAGGAGAACCCACTACCGCCGCATCTATTAAAGGATTTGACACTACTCTATCTGTTCTTATACAGAACATCACCCCTAGTACCGACCCTAACAATGGGGGGTTTGTCTACCACAGAACTCTGACCACAGAGACAATAAAGACTACGGACAATTATACGGTAAAATCCTGGCCCCTATTCTCCTACCTAGATGGCAGTGCTGTTAAAGACGCTAAGTTCTTAGCTATCTAACTTAACGTAGGCATAGTAGGAATCTTTGACCTTCTCCTGATTACCAATATGTATCAGTTGGTCCTCGTCGTATGTAGAGGCATCGACGGGCAGGTCTATTTTTAATCTGTGAGTATAATCAGCGAAGGCTATTTGCACGTCTAGATCTAGGCCATCATCTCCCAAAGATTCCACAGCGCTGCCGTTTGATTCTTTAAACTCCAGCTTTTCAGTAATTGTTAAAGTCTTATTGTCAAGCTCCGATCTTGTCGGGTCTCCCCAGAACACATCATACTGCCCTTTTGTGTTTCCGGCATCATACAGGTCAGTGTCCGACACTGCTATGGCAGACAACAGAGGGTCGGAGATAGCGTAGGGAGGGTAACATATCTCCGCACTCGACTCAGAGTCAAATCCAAATGGGGTTACCCGGGCCGATGCGGGCCTAGGAATTTCACTAAACCCACCGTTAAGAGTATTACCGTTATAGGTGATCTTGAGGACGTCGGCAAATGCCATTGATTCGCCGCTATCGACACGGAGGTAGTTATATGTCGCATTCTCTTCTGTGTAGTATTCGATATACTTACCGCTAAAACTGCTGATATCCGTTCCACCTACCTGCAAAGTCCCCTGGGTAGTTGATATCTGGATGAGGTCGACACTGTTAGTGCCGTCTTCATACTTTTCTACAGTAACGACTAAAACAGCCTTTAAGGGGTTGACGTTGGTTGTGAATCCGGAGTCATCAGCGACCCTGGTTACCGATATGTTGATAGGTGATAACCACGCACCGTCTGAAAATGATGGTAACCCATATCCGGTCGGATTATCGCTAGACGGCGATGTATTTTCATCATATGCCGATCCGTTCCACTCGTAATACTTATCCTCAGCCACTGCGTAGTAAACGACTCCGGTCGATGCAGTAATCTCTTGTAGAGCTGCTAGATTGTCGTACATATCTACAGTGTAGAATTTGTTATACCTGGGATCTGCATCATTTGTTACTTTACTAATATACAACCTAATATTATTCGATGACACTTTACCGCTAGCCGCAGTCTCGTGATTGGGACTACCACCGAGATCGTTAGCACCCAGCAGATCACCGTCCTCGTACATAGCGCTGTTGATGGGGACAGCGTTAAAGCTCAGTTTGCCCGCCTCGCCTAGTTGGTTCGGAACCATGCGCAGTCCGATATAATTCGAGCCGAGCTCTTCTGAGTCGGAGTACCTAGCTTCGCCCAGGATAATGTTAGGGCGAGAGGGGTATGTATGCTTTTCAATAGTAGCGCCGGAGATTACTATCCTGTTGTTTGGAGAGACCTTGGCCGAAGTATCGCTGACAATCTCTTCAATGGTGTATTTCTCCCCCGCCGCCACATCTACAAC
>Ga0196901_1000660_pt1 | contig 17825 bp, 19 predicted proteins | sample CB_VirMetaG_FD_169099 | JGI IMG/M metagenome (GOLD analysis project Ga0196901, IMG submission 169099) | Freshwater to marine saline gradient viral communities from Chesapeake Bay - CB_1504_1 Viral MetaG (v3) (version 3) | ecosystem: Environmental > Aquatic > Marine > Coastal | place: USA... | reverse complement strand
GTACCCATAACGTACACCCTCTTCTAGAGCCATTTCTAAAACTTTACGAAAGTTAGGTTTCATAGGAAACTCTCAAGATATGAGATCATTTTACGCATAGAATACTCATCCGTCAATCGGGCTGCAGGACAGAATCCCAAGTGGCTATTGTGAGTGTTTAGCCAATGTCTCATGTTTAGATCTCCCTCTTCACATGGTTGACCATCTGGACCTTGACCCATCATATTGTAGAGGAGAGTATAAAGGTACACGAACTTACTCTTATCAACCTCTCCTACAGAGATTCTAAGAATCTGTGATACCTTTAGTGCAGCGTTGTCTAGAATTTCTTGATCGGTTTTCATAATCATGCAGTAGTTTTACGGCCGTGAATTGGACAGGAAACATTCACCCATTTACGATCTTCGGGCATCTCTTGATTGTCCATCCAGGGACATGTGCAACCCTTTTCGTGAGCTTCAGTAGATCCAGGAGTTAATCCATTCCAACTAGACATTGCATCCATTTCCTCATCAGTATATTGGGGATTATCTGGATTCTCTAGACGAGAGATTTTAGCTTCAAGACTACAGATCTCTTCTTCCAGTTTCTTAATTTCTTTATCATAATCTTCTGCAAGTTTAAGATCAAACTCATTTGCGATTCTACGCATGTCCTCTTCACTGTGCATATCATTAAATGCTGTGTAACATGCACCTTTCATAATTCCAATTTCATTATGACCAATGGCTTTCATGAAATTAGAAAAGAACCGAAACAACTGCATAGAATTCAAATCTTCTGCAGGAATCTCCATGGTAATGTGTTCTTCAGGAAGAATCTCATCATCATACACACCACCAGTATATTCGGATTTAGAATCAAACTTCAGAGTAATTTTTGCAGTGTAAGTCATCGGTCTGGGGATTTATGTGGCTAATATAAAACCCCTGACCACAGAAGTCAAGGGTTGGTGGACAGTCTATCAAGTGTCCCAATCATCACCCAATTCTACACCATCAGTAAGTTCTTTTATTCTATCAAAGAAATCTTCGTCAAGAGGGTATACTTTCTCTTCACCACTATCAATCTTATCACACAATTCCATTAAGTATTCTAGAAACTCCTTAGGATACGTTTCATCCATGTTAATGCTACACCAGAACCATTGGTAACACTCTTGATATGGATCATCATTACTCAGTAAAGCATAATCGGCATAATTTCCACTGATAAGGTCTCTCCACATCTTGAAGTTATTCCAAATTTCTCTCCATCCAGTCTGGAAGCAGTGACCGAAATAATACTCAACCCAAGTCAGTTTCTTCGTCATCTACTTCCTCCAAGTAATCCCATTTCCAAGTTCTACCCATAAAGTCAATATCAATTCCAAACTTATATGCCCAGAAAAGAATACTCAAAACATCTCCAGTTCCAGATTTAATTTGCAAATATGGCCAAGAAGGATAGTCATTCCAACTTACAGATACTTGAAGCAAACTCCAACGACCAATATTCAAAATCTGAACATACCATTCGTGTCCAAAATCTTCACGATGATTAAATTTGATGAGATTCATAATCAATACCTATTACATCCAAACAAAGCACCACCAACTGCTGCACCAACAGGCACAGACCAATAGTATCCATTTCCACGGCTCATACTGGCAGCGACGCCACCACCCAATAAAGCACCTAATGCACTCTGAGTCGGATCACACTGAACATTGTTTCTAGAGTACCTTGGCGGGGGTGCTGGAGCGTATTGTGGTTGTTGATATGATGTAGAACCACAAGGAACTTTATAAGCCTCAGTATTTACCCTTCCAGAAACATAATTTCCATAGCGATCATAATATCCAGGAACATAAGTTTCACGATACTTTGTGCAAGTCTGATACTCATTGACTTGTTGAGCTTTTACTGGTACAGAAATACCATGAGCCATACCTAACAAAAGACCAGCAATGATTGCGTTTTTCATGAATTTGGGGTATTTGATGCCAGATTATCAGATATTTAGGAGTTTGTCAAGCGTCACCACATGTTAATTGGACACTGAGCAGCCTTAAATTTCCACTTAACCACCATATAACATCCACAGAGATAACACTTTTTAGCTTCTTTATTGAATTGGGAACAATCATTGCAAATTTTTTCTCGTTCTTCAATTTTATCATCGGAAACAAAAATTCCGTCTCCTTCAACAACATCTTGCCCAATAGATTTTGCAAACTCTTTGAAACTTTTCATTTGTTCCCAAAAATCTGGATACTGTTTGGGATCTATAAAATCTGGTGTTTTATCAGTCATCTTGAAGAAATAATTTGGTTATAAAGTAAAAAGGAGCATTTGTCAAGATTGACAAAGCCCCGTGATTGTTTTTATAATAACTCTGTAAGGGTTCAAGAATCAGAAGCTATCTGATGAAGGGCTTCTAGAGCTCCTTGAATTTTTATAAATTCTTCTTTCTTAGTGGTAAATTGTCTCTCATGTTCGATAAGTTCTTCACGAATTTTTTCAGATCTTTCAGTTAATTGTGTTATGTATTGTTGCGTTTTTTCATCCATAATTTTCAAAGTTAATTAATTCTAACGATTTATTTAGTACCCTTTAATTCATTCAATTCTGCACGAAGTTCGGAAATCTCACCCTTAAGATCCTTAATAGATTCAATGAGAACCGCAACTAAGTTTCCATAAGCAACAGACTTCATTCCTTCTTCATTTGTGTGAACAACATCAGGAAGAACTTTTTCTACTTCTTGTGCAATAACACCAATCTGGTGGGCTTCAATATCTGTACGATCATACTCAACACCACGAAGTTGAGTAACCTTATCTAAAGCATTCTCAATAGTCTTGATGTTAGTTTTAATTCTCTCATCAGAACTTGCAGTAATTTCACCAGCTGCAGCAACGTTACCACTATTGTCGATTGAGAAGAGATTAGTATCAGTACTTGATCTAAACTCATATCCATTCTGTGATCCAAAGTATGTTCTGCTGTTGTTAGCAAAGTAGAGCCTATTTTTACTATCATCAGAAGTTTGCCAAACACCAACAATTCCTCTCAAATGTCCTGCAGGAAGTCTTCCGCCTACTCTACTTGCATTTAAGTTAGCAACCTCAGTCGTCGAAGTAACTACGAATGGAGCAGTACCAGTTGCAACAGTGGAAGTTATTCTTCTTGCAGAAATATCTCCATTAGAACCACAATTAATATTCATACTACCTGAAGATGGAGATGCAGCTCCAGGTCCGAATGCACTGATAATACCAATATTTGCGTAGATACCATTGCCGCTTCCTGTACCATTTAACTGTAAAGAACCGCCAAATTGTCCATTCAGATATCTGAGTGTTCCTCCAGTAGCTCCACTAGCATTACCTCTGAGATCTGTAATGATACCTGCGTTTACATATGCAGTTGGAGCACCCAACCAACCAGTAACAACTGCTGTTGTTGTGAATCCAGTATTTACATAAGCAATAGGAGTTCCAGACCAACCATTTGAAGGTGTGATTAGAGTTGTTACGATTCCAACATCGGTATAAGAATTTGTAATCGCTGCTGTAGTACTCTTAAAGTTTGTAATAATACCAGTGTTAATAGTTGCAAGAGGAGTTGCAAAGGAAGTATTAGCCCTAATTCCAGTAATGAAAGCGTTAGTGCCATTAATAGTCGTAATTGTACAAGCAACACCTGTAAGTGAAGTAACAACACCAACGTTAAAACATGCTAAAGCCGGATTCGTTCCAATACCACCACCAATATATTTGGTTCTAATTGCAGTAATAATACCAGTATTAATGTAAGCAGTATTTACTGAAAGAATATCACTATTAATTTTACTAGCAATTATTTCGTTTGCAGTAATTACACCAACTGGATCTGTCCTTAGATACTTAACATCTAAAGTACCAGCAATAGTTGAAACTCCAGTAAAAGTTGAATTGAAGGAATTTTCGAATGTTACCTTTGCATTTGTGAAAGTTGCAGCATAACCAGTAAACTCTGCATTTTGGAATTGTGCAATCGTATTTGCATTTGTGGTTTTAATTGTATAGTTTGTTCCAACTCCAGCAAATACGGTTGTATTATTGACAGTGATGTTATCGAAAGATGCATTACCAATCGCCTGAGCACCTGCAAATGTAACCGCACCACCTACATATAGGTTCTTAACTTTAACCGTTCCATTAACTTCCAGTGCATCTGAGAAGTTGTAAACTCCAGCGGACTGTCCAACACCAATTTGATCTAATTTTAAGAAATTTCTATTCTTTTCTTGAGAAATGATTCCCCAACGACGCCAATCACCATCTGCATATACATGTCCAACATAACCACCTGGATCTGGGTTAGCCAGAAATGAAATGTCACCGGTCTTCTTAGCATCTGTTGGAGTTGAAATTCCAACGGTCAAAAGTTTAGGTTGAGAGGCAACACCCTTGATGTATAGATCTCTTGTTTCGAGACCATCATCAGCAGAACTGGTTACTTTTTGTGAGAAATTTACTGGTCCATAAAACTGAGATGTTTGATTGTTGTTTTCACCACCTTCAACGGTAATTCTTTCTTTAACAACTAGGTCGTCGAATACACCACTATTTCTCTTTTCTGCACCAGTTAATACGTCATCTCCAAAGAATGATATAATAGGTGCATCAACAGTTTCTTCTTCACCAGTTGCACCATTAACTTTAGAAGCACCGGTATAGAATTCACCTCTGTCGTTCATACCAGTATAAACAACAGTACCACCATCCTGTTCTCTAGCTTGAGATACTAATGTTTCATCTAAAGATAGGATTCTGTCTTGTTTTACTGGTAAACCAGTAGAATAGTTACCGGGACCATATCCTAGATATTCAAAAGTATGGCCAGATGCACGAAGAATTGATGGCCTACGAATTTCTACTGGAAGAACACGAATTTTTCTTATTATGGATCCAACTTCACTAGAAGATGCAACAGTAGAGAATTGACCTCTCAATACATTAAATGTAGTTCCTGATGGATCACTAGAAAGTCTGATTATTTCAGAATTGAGATTGATGAAGTCTCCTTTTTTGAATCCACCTACACTAGTTAGTGTTATGGTAGTATCTGTGTTTGATATTGAATTAGATATGGTAGTAGTAATTCCTGCATATAGGAAGTTGGCTCTTCCTCCAAGATTTTCTTCTCCAGAACCTAAAGCTCTTCCATTTGATGAAATTGTTGATTTTTGTACTGTTACATTAGTGGAATTCCACGTTTGAGTTACGGTAGTAACTCCTGCTGAGAATGTGAATGAAGTGATACCAAGTGACTCATTGACAATAAACTTTCTTGAGAAATAAGTATTTCCTATACCTGAAAGTATGAATGTATTGCCAGGCAACAGTCCATGACCTTCGTCACAAACTACAGTTGCTATACCAACTTCTTTTGTAAATCTAATAGTGCTTACACCAACACCTTTCGCAGATAGGTATGCAATTGGCAGTCTCTCGTCATTTCTAAGTCTATAGGTTGATGAGGGAAGTCCACCTTCTTTGATTACAGCAATAGAATTTTTTGAAGGAACATCAATAATTTTAAATGTTCCATTCATGAGTGGTTCCATAAATCCACTCAATTCCAAGGAATCGCCGATATTATTGTTAATGGATGCAACTTGAACAACCGCATATGTAGAAGGAGCTCCTGCAGGATCTGCAGAAATGATCATGGTATTTCCTACACCATATACAGATCCTGGATCAACAATTTCTACAGATGAAATAGTATTTCCAGTTGAAATTATTACCTTCGCAGTAGCATTCTGTCCAATTAGGGAATTGTTAATTAGTTCAGCCGAGTAGATTGTACTCGTAACTCCTGCATTATTATTATAACCAGCACCAGGATTTGTTAATGTTAAGGATTTAATTGAGTTTAGATTGTGGTCAATATCCGTGTAGAGTGTGATAGTTGTGTTTCCGGATCCAGTAATTACTGCACCAGTGATAGCATAACCAACTCTATTATTATCAAAGAAGTGATTTAGTGCTTCTTTGGTTAGAGAATGCCTCTTATCACTTGTTCTAACAACTCCTGCGGGATATAGTTCTGAGTAACTTAATGTTGGTACTGGATCCGAATTATAATTATCTCTGTCAATTTGTGGATATAAATTTCTTACATCTTGGTTGAAGTTTGTATTACTTAAACCAAATCCAACAGTTGAATTTGGTTTAATACTGCCAGATACTGCAATAATATTATAGATACCATCCTGTCCACCAGTACCGGGAATAAATGGTTTAATCTCTTGACTTCTATAAATGTAGATACTATCTCTGGACTTTTCTTTTTGTATTGTTGGTAAAGCTTCGATTTGTTGTTGTGTCGATCTTTGGTTAATTTGGTTCAGAACTGTTCCTGGATTTGCAGTGAATCCCCCAATAGCAAATTCCTTTGGAGTTACTATAGAAATTACCTCAAATGATCCGTTATATGTGGATATTGTTTGAGCGGAACTAACCACATTAGAAACTTTTACTGTATCTCCAATAACAAGACCATGTGGTAATTCTGTCTTTATGAATACAGTTCCACTGGAATAAGTCAGAGATTTAATTATTTTAGGATTTCTTAACTGAGTTACATCAGTTAGTGCAGATGTTAGATGAGATACGCTGGAAATACCGACAGATTTTGACTCCTGGATAACAAATCCATCAGTTGGTGGTCTAGCATTTACAAATTCTTTTGGAATAACATAACGGAACTTGTAAATTCTATCGTCTAGACCTCTATTATCAATTCTTCTTGTGATAAATGTGGATCCAGTTTGGTTGCCTAGAGTAGTAGATCCAATTCCTACAATACCAGTATAAATGGTGTTGAACAGGGTTACTCCAGTACTCTGAATGTACCAGTTGTTTATAGTACTATCATATTGTATTGGGTGGCCTACTTCTCCTGGATTTTTATCCGAAACATAACTAACTACCTCTAGTTTACCTCCACCATTTGAGATGCCAGTAATTGTGTCTCCAGAGTTAGCGTCATTTAATGTTGAGGATAACCTAATTTCATTTGCAGATAATCCATCGGTAGAAGCATAATAAATTTTATCTGTAAATATATTTTCTGGGAGATCTCCATTATCACTTATTACCCGTACTTTTTCTCCATTAAATAATTGGTGATTCGAAGTTAGAGTTAAAATATTTGATGTAATACTGTTGATGCCAGAATTTCTCCCAACTGTATAAACTTTTTTAGATGAAGTTCCGATTCCACTTGGAACTTGCATCAAAATTGGAGCTTTAAAGTTGTTCTGTTGGGATCCAATAATTACGGAAAGGTATAACTCTTCGTTTTCTTTAGCACCAATTCTATATGAGTCAATTTGTGTAGGTGGAGAAATATCGGCACTATCGTAACCGGAAATATAAAGTCTTGCAGTATTAGCCGCAGAAATAATTTTATTAACATCAAGAGGAAGCCAAGTTACGTTTGTCTCTCTAAATGGTAGTTCTCTTGGTGGAATAACGTGAGTAATATATCCAACATCGTCACGGTCAAATGATTCTTGCCTAAATCCAACAGCCTCTAGTGAAACAGCACCAAAGTTGGAGTTAGAGTTGGTAATAGATTGGTCACCACCAGACTCCGCAACAAAGTGCCTAGCAAATCCAATTGCGAAAATAGAAACACACTGAAGAATAGAATTATTACTACACTTCATGTGGAAGTTTTCCCAACCAGGTCTATAAATTGCCCTGGAATTGGTGTGAAGTGGTTTTTGCGAATCGTCAACAGTTAGGTTTTCATTATAAATTCCAGTTTCTGTATCATATAATAGGAAAGCATTATCATCTTTTTGTAGAGAGATTCCAGTAAACTGTGCAGTCAACATGGACTTAAATCCAGTTGCTGTGTTACCATCTGCATGAAGTCCGTTCATACCATAAACGGATCTCAATGAACATGAGAAAATATATGGAGATGCTGAAGATACACTGTCAGATTCTACAATAACTCTAGCATCAAGGATTTGTCCTGGATCTGGTAAAGCTACAACTGGAGTAGAAGGGGCAACATATTTAAATTCAGTTGCACTTGTTACGTCACTAACTAAGAAAGATCCATTATATTCATCAACACTTGTTGTAATTCCACTGATAAGGACTGGAGTATCTTTAAACAATCCGTGTGCAACAGATGTTGTTACAGTAACTGTTGTGGTAGGTACAAGGCCATTTCCAGATCTAATACTAGTAATACCAATAGTATCTGCACGAAGATCTCCAACAATTCTAAATTCATCAATAGATGGTTCGAAATCTGTGTCGTTATTTACTGGATAGTTTGGAATGCCTCTTCCAGAAGTATCACCATAAGCGTATGATACCTTATTGTAATACATATCCAAATCAGTTAGAGCTGTGGCTTCAGTTCCACCTAGTTTAACTTCATTCACACCATCTGCATACTCAAAGCAGGTTAGTTTGTGGTGTGAAAAATTTGGAACAACTTTTCTAGATGTTGAATCCTTATAACAAGCCCTTTGTGGATCTGCATCAAAAATACTGAATGCAGTAAAGTAACAAGTACCAGTTACCCTAAAGATGGCAGAACTATCTACACTATCGTTTAGTGGATCGGGCACATACATTGGACGAATCTTAGTTTTTCTAAGATCTAGACCAACAATGGAAGTACCTCTAGGTAGAACTACACCACCGTAGACCGAGTTATACTTAACTAAATCGTTATCTTCATCAAATACATCAAAATTAGAGCTTAATGTAAATTCAGATAAGGTAGCCCCAGATGTAGTCCAAGAACCGTTTAAATATCTTTTAAATTCTGCACTACCTCCATTATTTTTGATAGAGTGTCCTGGTCTATTATCAATATAATGAACACCAGGATAAACTAGAATAGTTGTAGTATCAATCTTATCGTTATTTTTTCCTACTAGATATGAAAATCTTGCGGCTTCTAATACAGCTCTTTGAATAGTTCTAAATGGTCTCGTTAATGAGTTACCTCTGTTTTCAATACTGTCAGTAGCGTCAAAATCAGAAGGGTTAACATATAGGATATTACCCTCAGCATTCTTCAGGAAATTCTCTAATCTACTTAGCGGCATTGTGCTTCCCTACAGTGACAAATTTATTCTTTTTATATTTAGACACTAAAAAACCTCCTCTTAGTGAGGAGGTTTTAAAGTTCACACGGAAGGGATTTGTCGCTGGTGCCTTAGTATCACCAGTTATAATATTAACATTTAACTTCTTTCCAGGCAAGCCTTTCTTTCAACTCCTTTTGAAATACCATAAGATACCGATGTTTACGAGAGCGATCCCTCCACTCACCATCAACACCTTTAACACTACCTCTAGAATGTTTAGTCCCGTCAGCATAATAAAAGTCCTTCTTTGGATCAGTTAAACCGTAGTAAGTAAAATTACAAGCTCTGTATATAGTTCCAGAGTGGTGATCAGCATCAGCATAACTAAGAATAGCACGAACTGTGGCATCTTTCCTAAACCTCTTAATGCAACGACTAACAAACCATGAAGTAATATTATATTCTTCTTTTTGAACTTTTGGATCTATGCAGAGACGTGAGAGTTCAAAAAGACCCTCTTGGTCATCCCTCTCCAATCCAAATGCACCTACAGCTATTTCTGGAACAGGGAGACCAGTAAAAATGCAAGCAGCAAGACACTTCCCAATTCTAAGGGGACATTCCCACTCAGTATGCCTGAAAAGTCCATAGTTATACCCAGATTTAAAGTCTTTTGACTCATCTTTTAGGTAATGATGAGTATAAAGAAGATCTTTGATTTCTTCCTTACTAACTCTATCTATATAAAAATCACTCTTCACTTAGGTATAATTACTTACTTTGTTTGTGTTTCACGATATATTCTACTGTATTTGCTACATCATTCATAGCCGTTCTTAGATCACTCTGGTTTCCCGCATGTTGATCCATAGTTGAAGGATCTGTTAGAGTCCATCTCCACTGATCCATTTGTTCGTTATGCCAGAGATTAATGATCATTTTAGACCTCTAAATCTGAAGCCCGCGGTCGGACTTGAACCGACGACCTACGGTTTACAAAACCGTTGCTCTATCCAGCTGAGCTACGGAGGCATTTATTGTATACTATGTATACAAATAGGAGCGGGGGGACTTGAACCCCCACAGGATTTACTCCCAACGGATTTTAAGTCCGGTGCGTCTACCGATTCCGCCACGCTCCCATAAAAGTCCTACTCTTGTTGGTAGGTTTTAGGATTATACTTCAAATATTCGAAGAATGTCAACTTCATTTCTTTGTGTGTCATACCGCAATGTTTTGCAGCTGCAGGTAGAGTCATTTTTGCATGAAATAAACCTTCATTAGCTTCACGAACATTTTCTGGAGTAGTTTTCACTGCAGTCTCAATAAGTGATGCTTTGTTAATTTTGTATGGATTCATATTAGATTGGAACAATCTCCAGATTTTGTACGTTGAGTTCAGTCTTAACGTAAGACTCCCACCTCATTGCATCTTCTATATTGTAGAATACCGCTTCGTGTTTGGCAAGACCCTTTTTCTTAGGTTTAAGGTATTGAACCTTATACTTCATCTGCAACTACCTCACCACGCAGTTCCGCAAGTTTTGCAGTTGCAAGAGACTCAACACAAGTCCAATAGAGTTCACCACTCATCGGAAAGTTTTCACGACAGAAATACTCTGCGGTGTCTTCTTGCAGGCCCTGAAGGGACTTCAGAGTATCACGATCAATTTGCATGGGGTGTCCTTGATTACATGGCTATAATACCAAGACCCACTGGACTCGTCAAGGGGTGTATGACAGATTTTTAACTGGTCGGTACTCCAACTGTACTACTTGAGTATTTGTTCTTTGTTATATTTGTTGTTGGTTCATATGGAGCAAAATCTATTGCCTGCAAACTGTTAAGTTGATTAGTTAGTCTAACTATCTCTGCATCACAAGCAGCTCTACCTTGTAAAAGGATAAATGCTTGCCCTTCTAAATTATCTCTAATCTTTCTCAAAGAATTTGATGCAGATAGTGTTGCATCTATACCTCCTTGATATGATGAAAGAAGTGAATTTCTAGTTGATTCTGCATTAGATATTGTCGTGTCTTTTGCTCCACATCCAGAAAAAGATGGATTATTAGAACTAGTTTCCGTATAACCTATTCCATATCTTTGTGGTATTGTCGTTCCAGTTGATATTGTTACTGTAGTTCCTTCAGGGGCATGGTCTGAAGTTTGACTAAGTAATGTTCCTTCAGCGTCGTATGTGTATGTTATAAGTATAGGCCATTCCGTAGTACCGGAATTCCAAGATGCAGCTCCTCCTCCACATGCAGGTTCTGGATCATATTCTCCAAGAACTTCTCTCCATTGGAATGGTCCAGGTGGATCGGTATTTGGGTGACTAACTCTAACCACACTATGTCCATATCCAACGGTACTTTCGTTCATTATTCCAATAGTAACCGGATCTATAGGATTATTTGAAGGATCGAATTCATCCAATACGGATTGTGTGGTTCTAATTACAGTAAAGTTAGTAGTATCAACAGCAGTATCACAAGTTGTACTCAGGAAATACGATGGAAATGTACTCGTAACACCAACTGCAAAGTTAATGCTTGTTGCAGCTAGAGCTGGAGAACTTACTACTATAGCGGGAACTGTAACTGATGTGGTAAGAAAACCACCGAAATCAAAATCAAATAATTCGATCTCAAAGGGAGCTGTTGTAATGTCTACGACTGTGGTTCCGGGAGCTAACACACTAGTTCCAATAATGCCTTGACCTGGACCTATGCCACCAGTGGATCCAATTCCAGTGGAAGCAATAACAGTTGATCCAATTGTTGTTTGACCACCATACATTTGAATGTCAATAACTATAGTAGTTTCTCCGACACCAACAATAGTTGGCAGATCATCCACTCCAAATGCTGTTGGATTTTCTAAGTCATCTGTAATAATATCGCCTAGTTGTATTCCAGTTAGTCCAGCCAAACCAGTTCCAACAACTGCTATCTCAGTGCTTCCGACACTAATTGTTCCAAAAAATTCCGAAACAATGTTTGAACCATAATCTTGATTCTTCGGTCTTCTGTAATATTTTACAGCAGTATTGCCATGATCCACTGCAGTTTCACTATTTTTCTGAACTTCATATGTTGTTGCAATTTTTGGCGAAACACCATAACCCACATATCCTATTTTGGTTTCCCCAGTTACGACCCAAGTTAGATCACTTTTACAACCTGCAGTAACTCTATCTGCGTATGCAGTCGCAACTGCAGCATTAGCTGTATGAACTTCTCCTAACATCCCAAAAAGGGACCTATCCATATTTTCAATAACAGCGTCATAACGATCAATTCTTACATCATATAATGCAAGTTGATCCATCAACTGTTCTCTTTCTTTCTTTTTAAATTCAAGTTCGTCTTTGAGTTCTTGGATAAAAACAGTAGATACACCAGCCATGATTAGTTAATGATACAATCAAAAGTAATTATAATATTATTTATGGGAATATTCCAGGGTTAAACCAGAACCTATATTCACCATTGTCTCCTGGATAATCGTTATATGACAAACCTTTATATTCTACAATATTTTTGAGAGTATCTTTCCTTTCCGCAAATATTTTATAATAACAATGAATTTGATTATTTGAATTATTTGAAACTATAATTTTAGTTCCACACTCCGAGAGTTTATAAAACAACTTTTGGTGATTTCCTATTGGTGTTAATATTACATGAATAGTTTCTGTATGAACTAATCCGGTCCAATAATCTGGCAAATCTATGATATTATTGTTTTTTAGTGTTCCTTTGACGAAAACATCTGCAGTTGGTCCTTCAGTGCAAACATAACGAAGTCTCCAACCATCTTTTGTTAGATGTTTTATATCAAAATTTGGAGATCCAAGAGGTTTTTTTGATTGTACTTGAACAGTAAATTCAGGATTCATGCCTTTTGTTGATGCCATGTTCCCTTGCCACAACGCTGCATCAAATATTGGTGTTTTTTTAAATGCCTGAGCGTAGAATGGACCAGCGCTAGTTTGTGCAGCTGATTTTGCACTAAATCCTGTTGTTGCTGAAAAAGCCAATTTTACATCTGCACCAGTTTTATTTGTATATCCAAAAATATTGCTAAAACCAGATCTATTAAAGATACCAATTTGATTATTGATTGCAGGGATTTGTGTTATACCTATAACTTGCAGAGAGATTGGATTCAACCCAGGACCAATCATACAATTAGCTGTAGGAATTGGTGGCCCTCCAGCTCCAATCCAAACAGGTCCATTTAACACTGTAGTTCCAGGTATAGAGGGAACGCAACCTGGCAAAAATGAATAATCTAATGGACCTACTGTTAGTTTATCGCCAATGTATTTTACGGGTTCTGCAGGCATGATACTTATAAAGTAAATAGTCCATATTCATTATTGTTTCCAGGATAATCCTCTACAGAAGACCCTTCATATTCTGCAATGTTTCTTTCAACATCTTTTCTTTCTCCAAAAACAAGGTAACTATATTTTCCAACTTTTCCCAAATTGTTTGAAACTTTTATTTTGGAATTACATTCCAATAGTTTTGCAGATAGTTCCTGATACTCTTCAATTGCAGTTAAACTTATCGTGATTGTATCTGCATCAACTAACCCTGACCAATAATCGGGTAGTTCAATAATATCAGAATCTTCTATTACACCTCTAACATAAACATCTGCGGTTGGTCCTTCAACACAAACGTGTCTAAGTCTCCAACCTTCTTTCGTTGGGTGTTTTATGTCAAATGGTTTTTTTGTAGCTAATGCAGCTGCTTGCTGCGCATTAATTCCAGTTGTTGTTGTGACGTTTCCTAGAATTACATTAGCTATTGCTAATGGAGTTTTTGCAGTTGCTTGGCAATATTTTGGACCAGCAGTAGTTTGTGCAGCTGATTTTGCACTAAATCCCGTTGTTCCTGAAAATGCGGCCTTCGTACTTGCTCCGAGTTTTTGTGTAAATCCAGTTATGTTCGCTAAGCCGCTTCTATTATTAATTCCTATTTGATTAGTGATTGAATAAAAATTAGCAATACCGATAACTTGTAAAGAGACTGGATTCAACCCAGGACCAATCATGCAATTAGCTGTAGGAATTGGTGGCCCTCCAGCTCCAATCCAAACAGGTCCATTAAGAACACTTGTCCCTGGTATAGAACCAATAGCAGGGACAAATGAGTAATCTACTGGACCTACGCAGAGTTTATCACCAATATATTTTACGGGTTCTGCAGGCATATTTCACCTCCTATTATTCACAACTTAACCATTTTTCAAATTTCTTAGCAATATTTAATAACCTCGTTAGTATTGATCCCTCACATTCTTCTGCACCAGAAGTCTGACTGTTTTGCATATTTCCAGTCGTATCTGTTGCTTGAGCGCCAATAGATGCACTATTGGACATGACGGTATTGGAATTACTTCCTTTAAAATTCTGTACAGGAGCATTTACTGAAAAATGTTTTCCTGAAACAACCGTTACTTCTCCAGTTCCGTCTAGAGCTACAACTCTAATATTTCTTCCTTTCAAAATAATATCGCCATCCATGGCTTCAATGATAATATCCCCTCTTTTTGCGCGTATAATTTTAGCTGGTTCTTTTTCTTGGTTATCAATACCACAAAGTTCATAGGAGGTTTTGTCGCATTTCTGCATGTATTGGCCATCCATTGTATATTCAAAACCCTGGCCATTATCAGTAAACACTGCATAGTCTATGATTCTACCCGCAGCATCAACAGTCCCAGACTTAGTTATGTAGCCTGGTTTCTTTTCATAATATTCCTTTTCTTGTTCAGGCATAGTTTACACACAATCGACTACGTTTACAATGGAACCGATACCAGCAATATTCTCCTGATCAATAGTATCCTCAATAAATTGTGGTACGAACTGAAGAACCGGGTAAATGACAGCACCTTCCCCTGTTGTTGTATTTATAATCACTGGGGGAACGGATTTAAAAGTTTGTCCTGATGTTCCGGATTGTGTAGTTTGGCTCGGAATTGGCTGTATGCCTGGATCCACTATTGGTTGTATATCAAAACTAGGATATTCTATTCCAATTATTGAGCCATTATCGGTTACTATTGGTTTATAGAGTTCGTCACCAACTTGTACAGTATCTCCAAAAGTATATCCTATTCCTGGAGATTCTATTGTGAAATTAGTATTAATTCCAATAACTACTGGAGTTAGTTGACCCTGACCAACATCTAAACATGGGGGTAGAGGAGCATTTCCAGTTCCTCCACTAGTTTCTTCCGTTAAATTGGTTTGACAATACCCACTTCCAGGATTAGTAATATAAATTGATTCTACTCCTCCATTAGATATTGTGGTTTTAGCCCGAGCACCTTTTCCGTGATTTGAGTTATCGACAACTCGTATCTCTGGTGGATATGTATATCCTCTCCCCGGATCGCAAAGTAAGAATGTTACAATAGATCCATCTACTTCAGATACCACTGCTTTTGCTCTTGCACCAACACCATCTCCATAAATTCTAACTTCTGGTGGAATACAATTATAGAATTTAACTCCGATCGGCATTGGTGCCAGATCATCTTGATTTTGTGGATTTGTAATTGTTTTCCTACACTTACTAAATGGTGTATCTGATGACCCAAACATGGACAGATATCCCAAAGATTGATTTGCATTTCCAAATCCACCTAAAAGGTCTATATTGTCCAAAACATTATTCCAACTATCCAAGGCTGGGAAAGATAATCCATTAAATGGATTCCAAGATGAAGTACTCCTACAAGCTAATGAATCGCAATCTAAGAAACTTAGAATTTTGCTGATCATGTCTAATCCATCAGTTAATGCTTTTGCAATCGAACTGATTCCACTAGCTAACCAATCTAGTCCACTCAAAACTGCAGCTAAGGCATTATCTGCCATATCTGCTAGTTTATTGACTAATGCACCTGTTATTTCTTGTACTGCACAAAGAGGAACATTTGGACTCTTACCAATAAGTCCATTTAAGAGACCCATAATAAAGTCCATAAGAGGACCAAATAACTTCTCAAAAATACAGAAAATTAAGTTTAAGATATTTTTAGCAGCCTCTGAAATTGGTAATTTAATTGAAGAAGGTAATGTTATTGATAGAAGTTTGAATAATTTTCCAATCAAACAAAAAATACTATCACGCATTCCATTAATAACAAATTTCATAATAGATGCAATAAGTCTAGCCGTTGTTCTAACGGTTTGTTGTACATCTACAACGACATTTCGAACTGGATCTATAAATCCTAAAGCAGTTTTTTCAAGAGTATTGATAGTTTTGATAAACCTTTGCAATGCGTTTGTGATTTGACTTATAATATTCTTTCCGCATCCATTATCAGTTTCAACATCACCTGCTTGATCAAAACTTGCTAAGAATGAAACTTCTGCTTTTTCATCATAGAATAATTGGTCTCTAGGTCCTTTCCCAATTGGAAAAGATGCACCAGCTTTTGAACTTGTGTCTGAAGTAAGTGGAGCAAATCCAGGACTTAAGTCTAAACTTTTTGTCGTACCAGCACCAAACTCTGGGTTTGCAAACATTTCAAATTGAGCACCAGCACCAATTTTTTCATCTTGTTCTTTTAAGGTTCCACTTTCTTGTTGTTTATTTCTTGTTGCAACTTTCTTTCTTTTTGGATCTCCTCCTCCAAGTGGCCCAGACGGTGGTGCTCCTGGGAATGGTTCAAATGGATTTGGATTTGGAACAATTTTCAACTACAGGACTTCTGTGAAAACATGACATCACAACTGGTTGTTGTGCCTCTTCCCCATCCAAAAAGAATCCAAAAACAGACTCTCCACCAACAAGTAGTGGTAATTTACCGAAACCACCTTGAGCTGGAGATCCATCTGCAGCACTAGTTAGGACATGCGCCCAAGGTAAGTCATCGTCTTTTAATATATTTCTATCAAAACTGTGATATCCAATAATTCTTACTTTACATCTATATCCCCAAGCTTCCGTTCCATTATCAATACGGGTTTTTTCGGTACGCCAAACTTTTGGATCGGCAACTTGGCCGATCCACCAAACAAAACCATCTCTGCCTAGAAAATTTGATTTTATGAAAGATTCGTCTATCATTAGTCTTCGTAAATCCTACATTCTGATGCATCTGGATGTGAATCGCAATATAACTCCAATGGAGTTGGGTCATGATCATCTTCGGGATGATTCACTTTATAAGCTTCTAAAGCTTCTAATTCTTCTTGTGTGTGTCTTCTTGCTTGAGGTGAGGTAACGGGATTGTCAAGAATCTCTTTATCTCTAGCAATGTGTGCGTTGATGTTATTCATTATTTTGCTCCATATAATCCGTAGGAGTCTCTGACTAGTTTTAGTGATGATACCATCTGATTGCCTTCAAAATGATGTCTGACCTCTTTAATTAAATAGTTTCCACTTTGCTCAGGATCCACTTCTGTTCCCTGACCCGCTTCAACTCTTTGGAATTGTGCGTAAATTATATTGCCGGCTTTCAAATTGACATTCATAGGTACTACCATATTTAGTGACTGAGTGAACAATAAATTATAACGAGAAAAAGATTTCGCCATATCAGTATTATCCCTACCGGAATCTTCAATTCTACCTGTTTTATCTAAGATTCCTACATCTGCAGATCTGAAAAGAATTCTAGAAGGGCTGTTTCCGAAGTCTTTGGGATAGGGTATTTTACTTTTTCCCCCCAATTTAGAGTTAATTT
>Ga0196901_1000654_pt1 | contig 17892 bp, 23 predicted proteins | sample CB_VirMetaG_FD_169099 | JGI IMG/M metagenome (GOLD analysis project Ga0196901, IMG submission 169099) | Freshwater to marine saline gradient viral communities from Chesapeake Bay - CB_1504_1 Viral MetaG (v3) (version 3) | ecosystem: Environmental > Aquatic > Marine > Coastal | place: USA... | reverse complement strand
GATCGCCGCTCCAGCCGGAATCGCCAGACCCCGAGACATTGACGCTGACCGTCAAAAAGATCTCGAAGCACACATGCAAGAAGAGGCGGAAGAAACCCGCCGCATGGAAGAAGAGGTCGCTCGATTTGAGCAGGAGCAAAAGCTTCTAGAAAAACAATCCTTCGAACTTCCTTCGCCATCCCCTATTGCCGTGACCGCAGAAGGCGAGGCAATCACTCCTTATCCAATGCCAACCGGCACAGAGCGAACCGCCCCAGTAATCCGCCAACCAAGAGCTGACGTTGAAGGCCTTGCAGGCCTTCCTGCTGTCGTTGAGGGAGAGACTGCATTCGAAACGATTGAAGTGCCTCCCGGTGGATTCAGAGATCCAAGAGAGCGCATCCAAGAGCGTGTTCGTGAGCCCGCACCTAGAGAGCCAGAGCCCGCTATTGAAGGCGAACTTTTGCCCCGCGATCAATTCCCAGTTCCTTATGAAGGCGTTGAAACAGATGACGTTGTCGCCACTGTTGACCAGCTTCGCCTCCCACGAGGAACGGGTGCAATCTATGTTCCATCCACAGCTAGACAGCGTGGCACCCTTGCGGGACGCCTTGCTGGACTGACCGAAGTGATTGAGGGCGTTGAACAACCAAGCACAGCTAGAGCCGAAGAAGCGTTCCGAGAGCGCATCCGGGCAGGCATGGCCAACCCATTCAATGATCAAGAGGCCGCCAAGCTACTAGAGAAGCTGAATCAGCTTGAACTCGAAGGAAAGCGGAAGGCCGCTCAGAACGCCCGTAAGCGCCTCGAAGAGCGCTTGGGCGGCTTGGGTGTCAATCCAGAACAAACGGCTGACCTGCTGGCCGCCACGCCCTCTCAGCGCGAACAATTAAAAATGTTCTCACAGCGAGCTGGAGCACAGGCCGCACTAGACACTCGAGAGACCGCGAAGAAAGCCTACGACTCCGTCACAACCAGTCAGTTTAATCAAGCTACCGAGAGGGTTCGTAAAACGCTTCAGCGCGAATTACGCAGACTAGGGCTGGGTGATGTCGCCTTGAGAATGGACAATGTGATCCGGCCCGAGCCGGGGACATTGGCCGAAGGGGTGACCGAACAAACAGCCGCAGGGAAAGTGATTATTGCCCTGTCCTCTAAGATCTATTCACCGGACATGACAGACGCACAGCTTAAAGCAAAGCTGGGCGAAGTGATGAATCATGAAATGATTCACGCGATGAAGACGCTGGGCTTGTTCACTGACGCCGAGTACCAGTCATTAGTGAATGCCGCTCGTGAGCAGAAGTTCGTAGATAAGACCGGCAAGGAACGGCTGTTCTCTTACTTCGATCGGGCTGAAAAGTTGTATAAAAATGACTCGCCCGAAATAAAACAAGAAGAGGCTGTTGCCGAGTTGTTTAGGGACTGGGCGGCAGGCCGTAAGACGATTGGTGGTAAACCACCTACCTTATTCCAGAAGATTATCAAGTTCATTAAGACACTTGGCGGTCTGTTAAACAAGGAAGGGTTCGATGACCCTTCCAAGATCTTCGAAGCAATCCAAGCTGGCGAGATTGGACGCCGTGAGCGAGGACCAGTTGGCGAGCAGATGCAAATGTATTCTCGCAAAGCCACAGCCGACAGCCCTGCGTTTTACAGTGTCACAGAGCGACAGATTGAGCAACTCATAGGTCGCTATTCGTACCCACTAGGCACAACAGGGTATGCAGTTCGGATGCCAATCGAGGACTTCATGTCTTTGACATTCAGCATGGGTAAGATCGACAAAAAAAATGTCATTACCACGGCGAAAGAGTTTCTGAAGAATATGCCAAGCAATGATGGATCTGTGTTCACTATTGATGAAGATAATAACCAGTATGCCGCATTCGATCCAGAGATAGTTGACAGTCAAAACTACATGGGTGTTCCATTTATTGACCTTGAGATTGATGAGGAATTTGGAACCATCAGGGCAGTTGGCCATGAAGGCAGGCATCGTACATCGATAGCCGCAATCGATGGTGCCGAGACGATTCCTGTGCAGGTTCGGTTCAAGCAGTTCTACACAAATTACGATACTGATAGGTTGTTTGGAAACATCCCGAGAGATCAGCGCTTCAATTACTACGAGTTCGCTAAGAAGCGAGAAGTCGAAGCGCAGTTCAAGGACTACTCGCCATCAGCCCGTGCAAAGGACTCAATCACATACGAGGTTGAGATCCCTGCTGGCGTGCCGATTGATTACTCATTTAAGGAGGATCTAAACCGCGTCATTGGACCAAAGTCTGATCCGCTTGGCATCGCCGAAGAATCAGGAACTCCAAGTGGTACTCAGCGGTTCTCTCGCCGTGCCATGGCAAACCCGTACAACGTGAACATTGATGAAACCATTGTTCCGATTTACCCGGGTACAGAGAATGCACTAAACCGCAAGCAAGGCTCCGTTAAGAAAGAGGTGTTTGCCCGGGAGATGCTGGAGCGCTCAGGGCTAACCGACCTCATTCCTTACAACGAAGACACCCAAGAACAAGTCGCCCGAAAGATGGCGACCGAAGCACTTATGGCGCTTGAGTTCGATAATAACGCCATCGGCTGGTATGACGAGAAGCTCAGACAGGCTAAGAATATTCTTAACCTTGTCGAGCCTTCCATCTTCGAAAATGAAACGAACGAAACAACATTCGATTACGCCCTTGCTGTGACATCCAATGGCACAGCAGTCATTGATAACTTCCCATACGCCCTTCAGGCGTATCGGTTCTATCAAGAAAACGGAAGGCTTCCTGTTGCTGAATGGAAACAGGGTGGTAAACGTAACAAAGAAATGAAGCGGGCCTTCAAATTCTTTAATGATTATCAAACTTTATACAACGAAGGACAAATCGATCTTCCGCTTTCTTCTTTCCTTGATAGTCAGTATCAGGTCAGGGACCTGAAAAAAGTGATCCGTGACATGCGGGATAAGTACAACATCAAGATTAGCGTTCCAAGCGGAGAAGGTGCAAATGCACTTATTCGCGGAAGCTTAATTCTTGGCCCGAAGATTGGCCAAGGGTTTTACCAGAATCTACGTGGCAACTTCAATGAGTTAACCGCAGATCAGTGGTGGATGCGGATGTGGAATCGAATGGTTGGCAACCCATTCAAACCACCTCCTACAAAAGAAGTCATGCAAGAGCGCAGAACTAAACTGCGTGAATTGATTCGGGCCCCTGAGGGGCCCATCGAAAAGCAGATCATTCAACAGGCGTTTGACCGCTCTGGCTTGCGCCCTTCCGATCTTCGCTCCAACAAGAACCTTGACGAATTCTCTGTTGAGATTAGGTCTCGGTGGAATTCTTATTTCCGAAACTTCCAGAAAACAGAAGGAAGAAACCCTAACAAACCTAAGTTTTTCCAATTTATTGACACCTATGTTGGCGGCTTAAGTGACCAGCTTATGGATGCTCCGCGCGGTTCCGCAGAACGGCAGTTCATGCGCGACACAACCTCCAGAGCAAGGGAACTTCTTGCCCAAGAAGGGGTGGATATAAATACAGCAGACTTCCAAGCACTGCTGTGGTACCCTGAGAAGCGTTTGTGGTTGTCTGGTGGTGTTGCCCCGGGGCGCGGGTCTGATAATGACTACGCGGATGCCGCAATTGAAACAGCAAGACAGGAAGGTATTGCGAATGAAAGAATCGAAGAAGCACTCGCCGATAGTGGACGAGTCGGAATCTCTTCTGGAAGATATTCCAGAAGAGCTGTACCCGGAATTGATCAAGGAACTGGTCAAAATGCAGAAAAGAGGGGAGCCAGAGATGCCACAAGGGCTGTCGCGAACAGTGCAGGACCTAATGGGCAGGTATGGAATGTCTCAAGAAGAAGCGGAACAATACGCGAAGCTAATGTAATTGCGTCCTATCGTGTCGCTCCTGAATATGAATCAGAGTATGCAAGCGGGGGTGTATCTACCCCCGAGATGTTTGAATTAGAACAATCTCCAAAGTCAGCGGAAGCATTCGAGACAGCAATCACCGAAGCAACATCCGGATCGCCATACGCACCCGCAGTCTACGTCTACTCAAGGGAAAAATACGCAGACATGCGTTTGTTCCTGAACGGTGATTCGAATGCCGGCTTCGCTGTCAAGGGTGATGACATCGTCAGCGTCTTTAACGGCCCTACAAGCGGTCTCAAGAACGTGACAAACTCAATGCTACGCCTTGCCTTCGAGCAAGGCGGAAGAAGGCTTGATGCATTCGACACGGTCCTCCCTGATCTTTACAGCAACAACCTATTTAAGGCGATTGTCCGCTTACCTTGGGACGAAAAAGAAGCCCCAAATGGCTGGGATAAAGAGCTGTTTTCCCGCTGGAAAAACGGCGAACCCGATGTTGTCTTTATGGCTTATGACCCGACTGCCAAGCCGTACAAAGATGGCGATGGTGAATATGCAAATAGCTATGATGAGGCCGTTCAAATACAGCAAGCGGCCGCTTCTAGATTCTCGCGTAGATACAGCGCTACAGCACCTTCAGGGCAATTCAACCTAGACGACATGGTTGATCGTCTTGTTTCCCAAGAGCCCGAAACAAGCCCTATTATGAAAATATGGGATAAGTTCTTTTTGGGAAGACTGGAAGGTGAGACAAGATGGCAGGCGTTCACAAGGAACGCCGTTAACCGCTTCTTGCCCGGTTACCTGCTAGATAACTATGTCAATGGAGAGATTGCCGACCCAGCCAACAGCGTGGGTCGGGCGATGGAACTTTCGCAGAGTATGACTGGGCGCCTTTGGGCGCTGGCCGAGCTGGGAGCAATGAAGTTCAACCCAGATACAGGCACCCCTGAGGTGATTGACGCACCTGACAACATGGGTCTTCGTCAGATATTTGAGCCAATTGGCGAAAAATACATGCGCGAATATTATGCATATGCCATTGCCAAGCGGGAACTAAAATTGGGCGGACAGGGGCGCAAAGGCTTTAAAAATTTAAATAAGCAAGACGCCGCTAAAATTATTAGCGAGTCCGAAGCAAAGTACCCGTTCTTTAGGGAAGTGCATAACAACTATGCTCTTTTCAATAGGCGTATGGTTCAGATGGCGGTTGACTCAGGCCTGATCACAAAAGATCAGGGCGATAACTTTATGGACATGGACTATGTCCCCTATTATCGGTACGCCGAATCAGCAACTGACCCGTCAGAATTTTCCAAAGCAATGGCCGCCAAAGCCCATCAGTCTTTGAAAGACCCGAACGTGTTCGAGAAAGAGCTAGAAGGCGGAACCATCAAGCTTGGTGACATGTATGAAAACATCACCAAGAACGCCGGGTTAATTGTGTCAGCTTCATTGAAGAATTATGCAATGCAGAAAACAGCAGATGCGCTAGACAAAGCATCAGCAATGAATGGCCCGAAATCATGGGGACGCAAAGCCAAGGAAGGTGAGACAGGGCAAATGATCACCTTCTACCGCAACGGCGAGAAGGTTCGGTATAAGATTGATGACCCAGCATTATGGACCGCTGTTGCGGGACTCACCGCAAAGCAAAAGGAAAGCTTTATCAAAGGTCTTGAAATGGTAGGCGGCATTCTTCGGTCAGGTGTAACATTGACCCCGGGATTCCAATTAGCCAACCTCTGGCGAGGCAAGATTGATGCTTATGTTAAGACAGGGATTCCAGTGTACCGCTTTGACCAAACAGTCAAAGCGATGCGTGATGTCTATGCGAACGAGAAAGACACTCAGCAGTTTAAAATTCTAACGGGGATGGGTGGGTTCCTGTACGGGGCTGACGCCGAATCACTTGCCAGTACATTAAAGAGAGGATACCGGCTCAAGGAGCCGGGCGGCCCAATCATGCAACAGATTGGAGACCGACTGAATCAAGCGGTTACGGCGCTTGAGAAAACAGGCGAGGCCTCTGAAATGGCCGAGCGGATTGTGATCATGCGGAAGCTCATGGCCGAAGGCATGAGCGAGCGAGAGGCGGCGTTCCAAGGTTTGAACTTAATTAACTTCGGGCGGCGTGGGGCTGGTGGATCTCCCGTGCTGAATTTCCTTGTCAACTTCCTGATCCCCACTATCCCGTTCTTAAATGCGCGTATCCAAGGTCTTGCTCGCTTGGTCGAAGACCCAAAAACCCCGGGCACAGTCAAAGCTGAGGCGTTCAAAGAGATTTTTGCCAGAGGGATGATCATCACCGCTGGTTCTGTGACACTCGGATTACTTGCCATGCAAGACGACCGATGGGAAGACGAGCCAGTCATTGAGAAAGTGACCAATGACATCATTTATATTGGCGATGTGAAGATCCGAATCCCTAAGGCGTTCGAGATTGGTGCGTTGTTCGGTACCATCCCCGTGATGGCACTTGACGCGATCCGTCAGGAGAGCGCCAATGACTTGGCGCAAGCTGTTGGACACATCCTCATCAGTACATTCTCGTTTAGCATAGTGCCTCAAGGGCTCTTGCCTGTTCTGGAAGTGATTGGAAATTACGACTCATTCCGTGGCGCCCCTATTGAAGGTATCTCTTTACAAAGATTGCCGACTGAGCTGAGGGCGTATGAATCAACGCCCGAAATATATAAGTTCCTTTCCCGCAATGGTGGTTCTTTTATTGGCCTTTCCCCACTCGAAATACAGCAGTTGATTGAAGGGTATATGGGAACTATGGCCACCAACGTGGTGGCCACAACAGATACCTTGCTGAGCGCCACAGGCGCGATTCCAGAAAAGCCATCTGGCGTATTCGGGAATCCTTTTGTGAGTTCAACCGCAAGCATTCTTGGTCTGAACCGATTTGTTCGAGAGGATGGTGCGGGTGCGTCACGTTTTGTTTCTGAGTTCTATGAGATGCGCCGCGATCTTGACCAAACATACACAGCCATGAGAGACGCGGCAGAACGCGGTCAAACAGAGCGCGTGAATGAATTGATGCAGGAAAAAGGAAAGGCATTGTCTTACCGGACCTACTTCAATAATGTCGCAAGACAATTGAGTGAGGTAAACAAAGCTATTGATACTGTTCGTTTCAGTCAGATGGATTCAGATGCAAAGAATGAACGGTTAAAGGAGTTGCGTAAAACGAAGGTTCGCCTTACGCAACAGATCGTGACATCAGCCAGATCAAGTGGATACTTTGATTAGTGCATTTGCACTTTTATTCACTGTCTGACTGCTCTCTTTTTTCGATCAGCATCTTGGCCAAATCTGCATAGTTCATCTCGCAGATACTAAGAAGAAGTGCCAGCTTTACACCTTCTTTTGCCATGATGTTCATCTCTTCCTTGGTCATGTCGAAGACGTAGGTTGCCCCTCCGTCTTCATGCTCCCTCACTTCAGTAATATCCATTCCATTCTCCCTGATATATCAGTCCCATAGGGCTTCGTAATACTTTCCAAACAAGCGAAAGCCGTTGCTGATTCGCTCTTGCTCCACTTTAAGTTTATCTATTTCTTCTGGTATTTTAAACCGCATATACAAAGCTTCTTCGCTCAACTTGTATTCGAAAGCATAGATCATCTCGTTCATTACCCAATCCCATCGGGCATGAAAATGCATATCGGTTTCTCCAATTTCTTTGTAGTATTCGATCTCTGCTTCACTTGGCCGCAAGTCTTTGGGGACATCTTCTTGGTCTACAAAAGGCGATCCGTGCTTTGTCTCCTTTAATTGCTTGAGCATTGGCAGGATGATTGGTGCTAGGGTGTCATCCATTGACCATGTGTCCCACGGGTCAATGGATATATTGACTTTTTGCTTGTCTTTGTCAACGATTATGTTGACTGTATGGTCGAGAATCCACTGCGCGAAGTCCTCAATTTTTTCGAGCGCTCGCTCGGAGCGAGTGTATGTTAATGGCCAGCCAACATATCCATACTTGCGGTTCATGTAATCAGAAAAAATTCTGCAAGACAATCTGCTTGGGGGTTTGCCGATGACAACTTTCATTTCGCGTATCCTTTGCATGTTATGCGTTTATACGCACTTATATGCAGATATAGGTACTTATAATGGGTAATGTATTATACAAATAGGGTAGTGAAGCCCATAATGTTTCATATATTGTACATTGCGACTTATAGTATACAATTGTTCTTCGCCTTAAGCTTGGCTTCAATGGCATCAGCTAGTGGCATTCCGTACGTGTCTACAATGTCTAACATCTCTTCCTCTGTCAGATACACCCACTTACTTTTATTCGCCGCTTCCTCTAATGCCCCCACCATGAATGCAACATCATCTGGCCGCAGAGTGCCTCCGTGTAGCACATGATGATAGTAACGCCTTGCTTGTGCTAATACCTCTGGCTTCATTCACATTTCTCCATAAAATCTGGTGGGCTTCGCTTCAAAAACTCCATCGCTGTTGCCATCTCCAAATCAGACAGCTCCGCCCTGTCCACCAATTCTGCACCCACAAACACCCATTCATCAACATCAATGTCTCGTTCACAACGCCACTCCCACGTGACGTAGAATTCGTACTCGTTGTCATCTGCGTCTGTCCAATAGTCGAGGCCACTGTATCTCTTGTTCATCCTTTACCACCTATGATGCATGGATGTCTTTAAGGCGCCCAGTTTCATAATGAAAGACAATCTCGGTGTCTTGCATGTCTCCCCTGTCTGTCCGCCCTCCAACGCCAATAGAGTCCGGCTCTTCGGAAAAACTGATGAACCTCAACCCATCCTCATACTTCACAACCAACAGCGCTGGAACACCAAGCATCTTTGAATACTGCAATCCAGCCAGTCGTTTGGAAGCTGAGATAATGAGTGTGCCGTAGTGGTCAGAGACCACATTGCGGACCTTTATTTCACACAACGCACAGATCTTGCCCTCCCGAAGGAGGGCATAGTCCAGTTGATAAGACATCGGAAGTTTCTGGTAATCACACATCCAATGGGCGCTCAATTCTTTCACCACCCCTTCCTCTCTTTTGAGGTCCGATTGGCTCTCGTACATGGGTCTCATTACATCCCCCTTAGTTTGAACTCAAGCATCATAATCTTGGACTCAAGCTTTGCGGCTTTCCTTGAATGCCTCTTGCATTCAGCCTTTAAAAGCTTTAAGTAAAGCTGTTTAATTTTCTGTATCGTTTTCATTAACCAACCTCTCAAGAAGTTCAATTGCACTTTTTAATTCCGCAAGCGCCTCCACATAATCCCCCTTCTGAAGTTGCAGATCAGCCATCCTAATGGTTCGCTTGCAACGATCAATCTGATGAAAGTCAGCCATTGTTAATCTCCCATCCCAAGCCGGCATAGCCGGCGATATCAACCCAACTGTCCTCGTGGTTTGCCTTGTGGCGTAACCTTGCCAACTTTGTCCCGATCATCATCATGACAACCATCTCTGGGGTGAACTTGTATCCAGTGATTGCTGACCAGATGTCTGCTATTCGTTGGTGATTGTCCCGAGGACTCCCGTAGGAGTCCTCCCTTGGTCCGTTGATCACCTCCTTTGCTCGATCAAGGACACGGTTCCTTTTCATTAACCCATCTTGGATCGAATCCATGAATCCACCTCCTGACGTTTCCAATATCTCTTCCCCTTTGGGTGCAAAGAAAAGCCGGGCGGAAAGGTACTATCATTCTTTGTTATCGAATAAATGTACCCTCTACTTTTGTTTAGGTATCGGGCAATCTGGGAAACAGACATTACTTCCTCTCCACAGATTGTCTCGAACTGGCCCTTAACCATTCTTGAAACTCCTCTCTCATATCATTAAACGCTCGGCGCGCATTTGGATCCGTGTCAAATTCAGATCTGCTCTTTATCCCTAAAGACGCCCGAAGAAACGCAACCGCATTTGCTTCTGTCACCTCTTCTCCAGTCCCAGAAAGAATCCATTCCTGAAACTTACGGTTCCGGCATAACGCACCGGCAGAAGATTTTAATTTTTCAATCTCCCTCTTGTCTGTCATTGCAACAGGCTGGTCATGGTCATCCAACTTGACCATCGCAACCATGTAGCGGGACCCCGCCCAATCTTGAAAAAGAATGGACGGACAGTCCTCTGGGTGAATCCCCAGTCTCAAGACGGTGCCATCTGAATTTTGTGTGATGGCAATCTTGACCGCTTCAAAGTGGACAGCATCAATCTCCGACACTGTAAATGCGCTCCCTCTCTCTGAGTATCGGGTAAGTGCTCGGGATCAGTCCCTTTGATCCCTTCTGCACCCGATCATCAACCGCTGTTGCTTCGCCGTCACGGCTTGACTCGATCACATCAATGTCACCAATGATGTAACCCATTCGTCTTAGTGTTTTCTGATGATCACTCTCTGCACACAACGCCAACTTGATTGCCTCTTCAGCGTTCTCAGCGGAGACCGCTTTGCATTTAAAGAAGTCAATGTTGTAGCTGACGTAATATTTATGCACCGGGGCGACCTCCTAAACGAGAGGCCATCTTGTAGAGATGATCGACAGATCCCTTGATGAATGATTGCGTCGCAGGAGAGGCTGTTGTTGAAAGCAACATGCCATCCTTGGACGCCCGAATCAAGACAGACAAACGCGCGTTATACAACGCGCTCATCAACTCAGTAATATCAGAGAAGTCCAAGTTATCAATCACCCTATCCCCATCGATACGAGCAGAAACTCGACCGCCGTGAGATCCGTTCTGAGATATCTCATACTCGGCATTGATATCACCGAAGCTTTCTTTAAATGTCATCTTAACCATTGGTGTACTCCTCGTACATTGTTCGGGCAACCTCTAGTGGATCCACCCCTTGCAACGCCCACCAAAGCTCTTCATCGCCGAAACCATGAAGCTCCATGTGGTGGGCATGGCACATGGGGACAACCCAGTTGTCACCAACCTTTAAACCCATTCCGTTTGGTTCTGCGTAGGTTACGTGGTGGGCCTCCCCCTCCTGTTGACAGATCAGGCAAGGCTTCCCACGAACCGACCACAGATACTTCTCAGAACGGTATCTTGTCATCACTCACCGCGCCACGGTTCATCGCCATAGGCGCCGGTCTCATCGGCGCCACACTCACCGAAGCGGACTCGTCTTTAACATACGGCTTGCTGGCTGACAGTGAGATGAAGTCCCCGGCTTTCTCCGTTTGTTTTGCCCAGCCTGAGATATCTGCCTTGGCAAACTTCTCTCCGCCGTTAATCTGCTCGGCCAGATTTCGGACCAGCTCTGCATCAAACTCAACACTTCCTTTATAGTCAGGTTGATTTGTTCCTTGCACTTTGCGGTTGTTGAAAAACAAAGCGCCGCGTGGCTTGTCGTACTGTGTCATGCTGTTTTCTCCTTGAGCCCTTCAGCTTTTTTCATGAATGCGTCATACACCGACTTGTAACTTTCAGGATCTAGTCGTTCCATCTGTTCGAGAGGTGTCTTGTTAATCGCCCAAAACTGACGCAGGTTATTGAGCGTGGTTGTCCCGTCAGGGCCAACCATAAACTTCAGCATGACCTCCTTCAGGCCGCTGAGATCTTCTGTTTTTTCTGACTCGCCCGAAACACTCTTCACTTCAAACTGCAAAGGAGCGTTCTGGTTGATAGTTTCCCCTTGGTATATGTACATACCAAGCCCCATGTAGGCCATGCACTTGACTAAACAGCGTTGATACGCTGAGTTAATGTCGAAGCAGTTCGGATTAGCGACCGGCTTATTCTTGTAATCAAGAACCGGCAAGAACTCAGTCACGCTTTCAATGCGCGACCCTTCCTCGCCATCAATCCAAACATGCACGCACGCCAGTGCGGTGCTGTCTTCAAGGTACTGGACCCCAGTCTTCTCAAAGCGCGCGTTCGGGTAATGCTTTTTCAATGTTGACCACGCCCACGCCCAAGAGAGATAGGTGAACCCGTTCTTCTCTTCGGTGTGGCCGTTACAGTCAATCGCTGACAGTGTTTCCCAAACAGACTTAGACATACTTTGTGCCTTTGAAGATCTCGTCATGGAGTTCTCTCCCTAATGTGGTTGGCGATAGAAGGGGCGAGCAGTTTTTGAGTTGCCCATCGGTCAACTGCCCTGCGTCGTGAAGCACTCTGGCCCAGTATTTTTTTGTCTTGCCGTGCTTGCGGATCATCGTTGCAATTTCCCTTGCGGCAGGCTCCATAGATATCGTGTTCGCCGATAACGGGGCAGGCTTGTGGACAGGTGGAATCACTTCGATCCGCCCTGTATCGCGGTCAATCTCATTAAGAAGGCTCCGTAAAATTTCCACATGGAGCGCATGGTACTTCAGCGTCTCCTCAAGGCTGTAAATTTTATCTTCAACTAATTGTTTAATATTGCTAGACATTGCTATCTCCCTTGTATTGATCACAAAATTCTGCGACACCGCAGAAGTTTCCCTCGCATCGGGTGAACTCACCCTTGCGATGTTCTATAAACAGTGCGTCACCATCTTTAGCAGTCTGTTTATAGAGCATGGCTTCCATCTCCGAATCAAATAACTTGACCGCAGACTTCCGTCCATCCTTCATGAGCGCCCACTTACTGGGCTTCATCCACCGCTCCTGATCGTTACAGAGTGGCAGTGGATCCTCAAATTCAAAGCGTTGCTGTGCGTCTTGATGCGCCCAGACTCGACCGAGCACGTACTCGTCCGCACGATCCTGATCCCATAGTTGTACCGGAATAACCATCACTGGTGACTTGGGATAGGCTGACTCGAACTCTGCCTTACGCCGGTTCCAGTCCCGGACAAACGCACACACCTCCAGCTTGGAGACCGGAACTTGTTTCACCTTCCTGATCAACCATGCGTAGCAGTTCAACTGTTGCTCCCATTCGGGCTTGTCGTTCATCACCGCCCACGCAGAGCAAACCTTGTAGTCCATTACCTGAATGGACCCATCGGCTTCGTACTTCTGAATATCAACAGCGCCCGAAATAGTCCACCCGTTCAGCCGGGCAAACAAACGCTCCTCATGCACCGTGTCAGGCGTCTCACCGGCCGCATCAAGGATGTGGTGTACGGCAGTACCGAACAATGACCAGACGCGCTCAGACGCGTCTATGGTGAGTTCATCCTTGTAAATTTCTCTAAGCTTCTGTATACGGGGCGGAGAGATCAAGGTTGTGACACTGATATCCGCATCACCCTTTGAGTATTTGTCGGATCGAGCGAACCGAAGGATCGGTTCTGGAATGTTGTAATGATTTGTGATCTTCACGACTGCCTCCCAACAGTACAAATGCGAGTGATCAATGTACTATAGTGAACAGGAGAATGCAACATGTTTCAAGAAAACAATAAACGAGCATCAATTACGTTTGTGATCGAGGGCGAACCTGCGTCAAAAGCAAATTCGCGTAGAATGGTAACCATCAAAGGAAGCCCTCGACTGATCAAGTCAAAAAAGGCGCTGGACTACTGCAAGAATTTTCAGTTACAGTGCCCTGTACTAGAGGAGCCCTTTGAGGTTGATGTTGTTGTCACATTGCATATTTACTATGCAACAAGAAGGCCAGATCTGGATGAGTCCATTGTCCTTGACGAGATGCAAGATCGCATCTACAAAAACGATAGGCAGGTGAAAGAGAAACATGTTTACTGGCATCTCGATCGAGATAGACCACGAGCAGAAATCTGCGTTGAGGTTATGGAGAGCGGTCATCAATCAAGCTGTGGCTGATGCTTTCAGTGAGAAACGACATGATCGAGTCGGCGTAAGTCGTTGGTTATTAAGCAAAGATTTCGAAACTGTTTGTGACTTTGCATCTTTCGACCCGCGTGTCATCAAGCGATGTATCGCAGAAATCCTGCTGGAAAATGGTTCGGTCAGGGCAGAGGTGCTCGGTAAGAGAATGATTACCGAGCTTGAGGAAGTTTAACGGGAGGATTCATGACTCATGAATTCGTAACCGCGTCCTATGCAAGGACGCTATCGATCGGTCAGCACAAAAAGAAATGTCCAGCGTGTTCTCCAACCCGCAAAAAAAAGGGAGACCTGTCCCTGTCTATTCAGGTTACGACCGAGTTCATGGTGTACAACTGTCATCACTGTGGATTTTCTGGGCGCCATGATTATCCGGAGAAAAAAGTGCAAATGAACAATTTAACTGCCACTAAAAAGCCTGCACCAATTAAGCATGAACCCCTGACAGAAGAGGCTATGAGCTGGCTGTCTTTAAGAGGGATCTCAAAGGAGACCGCGACCGAAGCAGGACTTCTTTCATGCATGCACTACATCAATTCAGAGGGCGCAGAGATCCCTTGTATTGCATTCCCATATGTAGTCAACGGGAAGGGTGTCGGGCACAAGATTCGTGGTATCAAGACCAAGGGATTCTCTTGCACCGCGCCACTGAGAAGCTTCTTCAACCTTGATCGAGTAGACCGAGGAGACTTCTTGTATATCGTTGAAGGCGAGATGGATGCCCTCTCTTTGATTGAGTGCGGAATGACATCCGTTATCAGCGTCCCCAACGGGGCGCTGGGGAAGGTTAAGGATAGGGTTCCAGATAAAGAAGACGACCTAGCATTTCAGTTTCTCTGGGACGCAAAGGGTCTTCTGGATGAGTGCTCAAGAATTATTATTGCCACTGATAATGATTCTGCTGGGCAAGCGATGGCAGAAGAACTCGCTCGTCGTATCGGTAAAGATAGATGTTGGAAGGTGAACTGGCCCGAAGGATACAAGGACGCAAACGAAATCCTTATTGCCACGGGCAAAGATAATCTCGAGAGGATTTTAAAGAACCATAGTCCTTGGCCTGTTGCTGGCATCTATGATGCCAAGCATTTCTATGATCAGGTGATGAACGTCTATGAGCAGGGGCTAGGAAAAGGATTATCTACTGGGTACATGGATGTTGATGAGATTTACACGATCGCCATGGGCCAGCTCACTGTTGTAACCGGGATCCCGGGGCACGGTAAGTCAGAATTTATTGACCAAGTCATGATGAATCTCGCGAAGAATCATGACTACAAGTTTGCTGTATGCTCGTTTGAGAACGAGCCCAGATTGCACATTCCAAAACTGATGAGCAAGCATTGCGGCAAGCCATTTTTTACTGGCCCAAACGATCGCATGAGCCCATCCGAAATGGATCAGTCTCTCCAGTTTGTTAACGACCACTTCACATTCTTGTATCAAGCAGATGGATCTCAGGCGACACTGGATGACATTATTTCAAGGCTGAAGATTGCTGTCATGCGCCATGGTATCTCGGGCGCAGTGATTGACCCGTACAACTACATTGAGAAGCCACGAGACATGGCTGAGACAGACTGGATCAGCGATCTACTGACCAGACTGCGGATGTTCGCGCAGGCGCACGACATCCACCTATGGTTCGTCGCTCACCCCACCAAACAGCAGAAAGAAAACGGCACTATCCCGCCGCCAAAGGGGTATGACATTGCTGGTTCTGCGGCTTGGTTTGCGAAAGCGGACTTTGGCCTGACCGTCCACCGCCCAGAGCCAACCAGCCCACGCTCTGAGATCCATGTTTGGAAATGCAGGTTCTCATGGCTTGGGCAATGCGGAAAAGCGGATCTCATCTTCGACAAGGTGACATCTCGATACAATCCAATGCCGACCTATTATTACTCAAAGCCAGAAGAGATCGTTGTGAATGCCCCTTTCTGAACCAAAGCGCAAGGATGACATGTGGGAGATCGACCGCATGTTAATCCGTGACGATATTGACATGGACCAGCATGTGACACTTGAGCAGTTCATCCATGATATCCACAATGTTCGGTTGTTCAGTCTGCCTCCTCAAACTTTTGAGGTGAAATCGCATTCTGGACTGCCGTCATCAGGAACGCTGAGAGAAGCAGTTGCTTGGAAAAAATTGACTGGGATCCGGAAAAGATTCAAGGCTGTATCGCTTGATGTGGATCGAGAGATGATGGATTTGGGGCTGGATGTTCCGCGTCATTACAACGCGGAACTGATTAAGGTTGGGGCGCAATGCCTTAACGAGTTCTATGAAGACTGGTAGGAGCTGAGACGACCACGTTTCAGTTCCTCAACTCCCAAGAACCACAGTCGTTTTTAAAGAGATTGATCTCGCCATTTTTTAGGATGTCGTTATATTCAAGCTGGTTCTTCACATCAAACAGCCAGTGATGGGTGGGCATCCTCAGCATGACGCCCGAATCAGAGATGCGCTTTATCTCAGAGGCAACCTCAAAGACATCCGCTAAACCCATTTGTATTTTCAGCAACGCCACGAGGTCAGGGTAACCCTCAATGGGTGGTGTCGCATACAACTCACCATCGCCTTTCATAAAAATCCTCCTGAGTCATTATAACATTAAGTGCATTTGCACTTTTTTGCCACAAAAAAAGCCCCCGAAGGGGCTTTGAAATGAGGGGCCGATTCCCATGATTTCCGCACTATGAATTAAGGCGGCACGGTTGATCAGGGCAGACTGCCAAACTCATCAGGGGGACAGTCTGTCTGACATCATGGGCATAGAGCGAGGCTATCCGCACATTTGGAGTAACGCCGCCACCCCTTCAATCTTGTAAACGCTTGAGCACCTCTGCCTTCAGCCTGCGATTCAATAGTGATAGAGCCGCACTAGGATCTTTGCCATGGGCGAAGACCCCTGTTTCATGCTCCACTAGATAATGTGAATACACTGTGGGCTCATAATAATTCTGCTCAGTCCCGAAGCAGGTCAACCGATACACCTCGATTCGCCTCTCATTAAACGCGTGGTCTGGGATCACCTCTGCGCCTATCACGAACTGGACTTCACCATTCACGATAAAGCGAGACCATTGATCGTCCACTTGATTCACAGTTGACGGTGAGCAATTTAGTAAGACAGATCGTGTCACTATATTTTTTGATCTAACTACAGAGATTCTTTTGCCTGTGATTTGCACAGAAAGAGGGAGACCAAAACCAACCTTAATCGAAAAATCATATTTGAATCCTTCATAAGGAAAGATACGGCTTCCTAATGTAGTGCGGGCCTTACGTATGACGCTATCCTTTTTTTGCGAGAAACTAACTTCATCTCTATGCTGAATACTCTTCCTGTATTCCCGAATGTCGTCTAGCGCAGAATCGAGCCTCCGAAAAGAAGAACGAATGGTCTCCGCATCCAAATGAGGGTTGGCGCTTTCAAGCAAAACCTTGCAAGTAGATCCGCAACCTTTTTCAAGATTGCCCCACACATCATTAGGGATGTTCATGAGACTAGACATATTGCTTAGATCGCTCAGGTGAAACCTGAGCGAGTTGTACTGCCTTACAAGTGCAGAATTCATAGTCAGCTCCTTGCCATGACAACGTCACCAAAGGGGGCGTCGGACTGCCCAGTGGACACCCAGAGGACTGGGTAGTCAGGCTCTTCTGGGAAGTCCCAGACCTCGAGATCGGTGAAATAGATGAATGAATCAACGGGCAAGTTGTGATCCCTGACGTAGTTGAACGCTGGAGTCACGCGCGTACCACCACGACCTTTCGCGTCTAGCATCTCGATGGGGTCACCTTGCTCGTAATGATGGACAGCCTGCACCTTGGTATCGCAACTGATCACAGTCACGCTGAGTGGTTTCATGTCCTGAGATATTGCATTCAGCTCACCCAGAAACTGAGCCAGCATCTCCGTATTCACGGATGCTGATGTGTCCGCAACAGCAACCACATGACCGGCTCCGAAGTGGTTTACAGCGGGCATGTAGATGCCATGCTGGATCCACTTACGGTTACACCTGCTGAAGGTGTAGTCATCTGGCTGGTCTCCACCCACGAACAGATGCATCTTGTCACGCCAGTCAACGCGGGGTGACGAGATATCTTTGATCATGTCCTCAATGCCAGCAGGAGCCTTGCCTGCCTGCTTGGCGGCCTGATAAGCCTGAAGCACGTTGATCCTGATATCCTCCTCAATCTGCTTCGCCTCCTCATCTGAGAGGGCTTCGCCGCTCTCAGACGAGGCTTGAATGACCCCGCCGAAATCCC
>Ga0196901_1000651_pt1 | contig 17915 bp, 20 predicted proteins | sample CB_VirMetaG_FD_169099 | JGI IMG/M metagenome (GOLD analysis project Ga0196901, IMG submission 169099) | Freshwater to marine saline gradient viral communities from Chesapeake Bay - CB_1504_1 Viral MetaG (v3) (version 3) | ecosystem: Environmental > Aquatic > Marine > Coastal | place: USA... | reverse complement strand
AGCGTACCGCGTCGTTCCTAAGTATGAAGATGGACATAAGCTTGTTCGTTACTGGTCAACAGAAGAAATAGTTTGCGACAGCGACTGCAATGTTTCGACAATAACTGTTATCCATCTTTCGGACCAAGACCTATGCTGAAACTAAGGGAGTGCCTTCGGGAGTGGGCGGAATTTTTCATCACGCGGGGGGTGGCCCGACACGCCCCCGTTTTTAAAAAAAATACTCCGACCTCTTGACTTTGTGAAATTTTTCCTATAACTTCGCCAACTCGTCTTGGCACAAAACCATAGCAATGGACCAAACGACAACAACACTAATGAGATACTACATAGAGCGCATCAAGGCTCTCGAGGCGGCTCTCAGGGCCGCCAAAGAAGAGCCAAAGCGTCACAATAAAAAAGCTTCGTGTAAGTGCGGCGCATAGTTTCTTGTAAAAAAAAGATTACAAAAGCTTGTTTTATAACAAGTTATGTTTTAAATTAGCAATCAATTCAATTAAATATGAGCTATCAATTCAAAACAACAAACATCAAAGGGAAGGAATACGTTCAAGTAAACGAGCGTATCATCGCCTTCCGTAAGCTTCCTGAGTTCTCAGGATATCGATTGCAAACAGAAATGTTGCATCTCGATTCAGACTCTTGCGTAGTGCGAGCCAGCATCCTTAATGAATCAAACGAGATCGTTGCTCAAGGTATGGCGCAAGAAGATCGCACATCATCTATGATCAACAAGACATCCTATGTAGAGAACTGCGAAACGTCTGCTGTTGGTCGCGCTCTTGGTTTCTTAGGCATTGGCGTGGAGTCATCTATTGCAACAGCTGAAGAAGTTCAGATTGCTATCGCAAAGCAAGACATCAAAGCTAAGCCAGAGCGCTCGCCTTCTCAGAAGGTAGATGTATTCCAGGAAGCTGTTGAGTTTATCAAGAAGAACAATTCACACGAAGCATACGATAAGATTATGGCAAAGTATGGCGATCAGTTTTCTGACGGTCAGAAGCTCGCTCTTACGAAGTTCTTGCCAAAATCTAAACAGCAATGAAGATTACACTACTAGATGGCGTAGAGTGGGATCGATTGACGCTTCTTGAATCTATGATGGACGACGAGTTTTATTATGGATATCTAGGTAAGTCAGCGCTATCTTCCTCGTCTTGCAAAGCGCTCAACACATCTCCAAAGCTTTACAACGCTATCGCTAACGGAGCTACATTGGACACCCCCGCCCTGTCGATTGGAAAGTTTATACATACAGCAATTCTTGAGCCTGAAGAGGTAGTCAATAGATTCGTCATTATTGATGTAACGACTAAGACAACCAAGGCATATAAGGAAGCCAAAGAGAATTTAGAAAAAGGCAAAACATTACTGACTGCAAAAGAATATGATGACTCTATGCGTGTGGTTGATGCTGTTCTTTGTAGTGAAGCTGTTAAGCCGCTCCTTCAAGGATCATCGTTCGAAAAACCAGAAATCGGAACAGTAAGCGGCTTGCCATTCAGGGCTAAGGCAGATATCCTCAAAGAGGGTGAAGCTGTTTTAGATCTTAAGACAACGTCAGATTTATCTGGCTTTAAGTATAGCGCACACAAGTATGGGTATCCCGCTCAGGTATACATTTACTGTGCGCTTTTTAATGTACCGTTCAATGAATTCAAGTTCATTGTGGTTGACAAGGGTAGTAGAGATATCGGGATTTTCTCCGTATCCGAATCTTTCTATCTTGAGGGCAAGCGCCTTGTTGAAGAAGCCGTGGCTACGTATACCACTTTCTTTATCAATGGCCAGGATCTCAATAATTATGTAGTATACGGAGAGCTTTAAAGCAAAATTAAATGGAAAAGAAGAGTTACGGTTACGTAAACGCGCCTGAATACCCGGAGGGTGGCAAGGTAAAAATGCGAATCAATCTATCGTTCAAGCCCGAACAGCTTGCCGAGATGATGAAGCTGGTTACGCCAGCTGGAAATGTGCGAGCAACTGTTGTTGTACAGCGCGAGGGCAATCCTTTCTTGGATGTCTACGATCCATCAAAGCCTAAGTACGATGGAACCAAGACACAGCAAACAAATTCTTTCCGAGCTAAGCCAGCTCAGCAACAAGATGATTTGCCGTTCTAATGCTTGAGACATCCATTGCCTACTTGTTATCAATGGAGATTGGTCGGGACCTTTTAGAGGTCCCTTCCAATGTCTTCAAGATACAAGGAAAGACAGGCCCGAAATCATTTCAGATACAGCAGGCGCGATGGGAGGGCGAGAAGATCTCCTTCCGTCCATCAAATGTTGTTAGCGATTACGCTGTGTTTTTTATACACGGAAAAGACCAAGGGGACAATTGTATAACTGTTCCGTTTGAAAATGTAAGAAAAGGACTGGAGTCTGGAGAAGTAAATGTATCAGACATCGTTCCCATAATCGTACACAAAATCAGAATTGATGCCGAAACCTATCTACTACCTCACGGCGACCATATCCTATCTAAGAAATAAGGTAAAGCATAGGCGAGAAGAATGGATAGTGACAACACACGAAACAGCTAGAGAAATTATGGTCAGCGATCCAAAAGCTATGCAATCTCTTTATGATCGTGTTTACGGAAATGCTTACAAGGGAATAAAGAACATTGTAATTGTAAAGATAAATGAGCGAAAAGAAATCGGACAAACAAACTGGTAGCGACTTTAACTTTCTATACTGGGACGACCCAGGCGACAGCCAGCAGGATGTTGACAACCAGCAATGGAAGAAGGAGATTCTGGAGAGAGAAACCTGGATGCTGTTAAAAGGTCGTCAGCAGAAGCTTGATGATAGTGAAAGAGAAGAAGAGGAGGCCAAGCGCAGAATGCAAATCATTATGCGCAATGGAAACTCTGGTGAACACTACGATATTTGGGACGATGGAGAGTCAGAAGATGTCGGATAATATGCAGTGTAATTGTTGTAAAGAAAGTTTGCCGATTAGGTTCTTTTACATTCAAAATAGAATCGGAAGGAATCCCTACTATAGAGGTAAGTGCAAGATGTGTTATTCTATTGACAGAAAGAAAAAAGGATACTGATGGAACAGACAAAAGAAAAAGACACAAAGCTTGAATTTATTCTCGTCAAGTTGGTTGTGTGTATGCAGACGACACTGGAGTTATTTGATGAGTTTAAAGGCACAAAGATTTACCGCCACGACATCAAGAGCGGAATCAACAACATCTCTCAAAAGCTTGAAGGTCATCTAACAAACATCTACAAGCACATTGACGACAACGAGGAGAAGGAAGAAACCTTTATGGCTATCCAACGAGCCATAAACAGAATTGTTGAAACGCCACTACAGGAACTATACGAGAGCGGATTTGAGCCGATTGTATCTCACGAAGAGCTGTAATGCGGCTCAAAGTGTAAAGTAAATGAGCCACAAAGTGTAAAATGATGAGCTACATTCGGCACAAAAATGAACTAAAAGTGTGACAATATGAAAACACAAATTCAACAACTATTAGACTACACAACCGACCTACTACACACCTTTGATTCAGAAGATAGAGTAGCACTGGCGGTGCTTGATTACTTAAAGACCAACAAGAAATCAATACTTGGGAAAGAGAAAGAAGTAATTGAGTATGCATATCTAATGGGATTTTCCGATGGTGATTGTAATAGTCGTTATAATGATGATTACTACAACGAAACCTTTAACACCAAAGAGAAATGAAACAATCAATTGAAGGATGTCACCACTGCCTTGCTGTTGGTTATCACGAAGAGTGGTGTGATTATAATACCGAAAACAAATGAAGTACGAAAAGAAAATAAAAAGAGTAGACCTTCCAGTGGATGAGTTTATATCACAATTTCCACCCCAAGCTCGTTTGGATGTGTATGGTTTTTTTGAAGAAAATGAAGATATAGAGCTTTCGGTTCCAGCTGTTCTCGACTTTCTTTTAGATTCATTTGAAGGATATGAAGAAGAAAAGGAAATTAAGTCTCTTATGAAAAAATTAAAAGATTAAATTAGCTATGAAGTACAGAGTACACTATACCTACCTTGATCAGACCCTTAACGGAAAATCCAAGTGGGATCAAAGAGAAAAAGATTTTGATACTAAAGAGGAGGCTCGTAACTTCGTCAGTAAAATTGACTGGAACGTAGCCGTTAGAAATGTAAACATTCAACCCGTACCATAATGGAACTAGAATACTTTAAGATGGTTGGATCCGTCCACCTATTGCCGCACATCTCTGTGTGTTATGACAGCTTAGTTTGTGAGCGAGCCATATCGTTTGGCTGGCTTTGGTGGGGATTTTCCCTTGTTAGAAAAAACGAGATGCACATTTAATTTAAAAAATTTATGGTAAATCAAAAAATAATTCTAAACTTAGATGTATGGGAAAAAAATCGTGGGAGGAAAGCATAGAAAAACTCGGCGGTAAAACAATTATAGGTTATCAGGAGTATAGCCCAAGGCAGAAATGCCTTCACTTCAATGAGCTGACGAAAAAAGGATTTAGACATAGTCGATCAGAAGATTGGGTAGTTATTGGCGTTTGCACTCTTTTCGCATCAACAAAGATTGCAATTTACTGTGATGATGTTATAAGCTCAAATGGAAAGTTTGATATACGGGATGTTATGATTGCGTATGAACTTTATAAAGACGTTTTTTAGTACTAATGGCACAAAGAAAAACACCCGCATACTACTTTGGTAAGTATAAAAAGATCGAGTCAATGGACGTAGTCCTTGACTTTTGCGACAACAACTACAATTTAGGAACTGCACTCACATATATAATGCGGGCTGGCAAAAAGCCTGGCAACCCAATTACTCAGGATATAAAGAAAGCTATCGTTCATCTAGAGGCAGAACTCGAACATCAAATTAAACTACAAGCACACAAAGATGAATCAGCTAGTGACTATATTCCCGTCGATACTTCAAACGGAAAAGCCGACGCATATACCTATCCAAGTAGCTTTATCGCGAATATTGACTGGAGGAAAACATCTTCAGACGGTTCAGGAGGTAAGAAGCGGAAGGAAGGAAGCGAAGAAGAAGCTTCCAGTAATCCTGTGGTCGGGTAAGTTCTCCGAAAGAAAGGACTCATCTTTAGAGGAGCATAGTGGTCTAATCGTATTGGACTTTGACCATATTGATGTAGAGGGTAGCAAGAATGTACTGGCTACGGATCAGTATGTATTTGCTTGCTGGATATCGCCATCGGGCGAAGGCTTGAAAGCTTTGGTTAAAATATCAAATCCAAATCACCATAGAGACCATTTTAGAGCGCTTCAGGCGTACTTTGACAAGGAGTATGGCCTGGAGGTAGATCCTAGCGGAATAAACGAATCTAGGGCTTGTTTTGATTCATACGACCACGATATAGTTGTAAACGAATCAAGCAATCTGTTCGGGCAAATGATAAGCGAGAAAGCGCTATCTCAAAAAGCCTCACAAACATCTCACTATACTGACTACAATAAGTTAGCTGTTGTTTCATCTATGATTCGCAAGGCGGAAGATGGAGAAAAGCACGCTATGTTATTGAAGGCTTCGCTTCTTTGCGGAGGATACATTTCAGCAGGGCGTATGGAAGAGGACGAGGCTATCCGCGTCTTGGAGCGAGAGATTGTACGCAGAGATGTAGATTCTATTGAGACAGCAAGGAACACCATACGCGATGGCATAGAGAAAGGTAAGACAATGCCTATTCGTGAGGTCATAGATAGCGAGAATCAGGCTAAGATGGAGATGATGATAAACGATGGCGATATGTCATTTATATCATCGGACGACGAAGATTACCGCTGGATTCAGGACTATATAGATGGCAAGCTTATGCTTGGACTCTCTACTGGAGACCTGGAGCTTGACAAGTATTTTTTATTCAAGAGAGACCTTACAATCATCAATGGCATATCAAACATTGGTAAGAGCACATTCTCGCTTTACTCAATAATGAGTTCGGCTGTCAATCACAATTGGAGATGGATTATTTTCTCTGCAGAGAATAGAACCGCGGCAATCAAGATGAAGCTTATTCAGTTCGCCTGCAATCTTCCAGTCAAGGATATGTATCCTCACGAACTAAAGAAGGCATATGCCTGGGTAAACGAACACTTTACGATTGTAAGCAACAATAATATATACAGCTATACCGATCTTATGATATTCGGAGAGAAGCTAATCAGGCAAGGTAATTACGATGGATACTTTATTGACCCATACAATTCGCTGAAAATTCAGATGAGCGGAGGCTCTGCGCTGAGTACTCACGAATACCACTACGAGGCCGCGTCTGAGTTCCTGAACTTTACTCAGAAGAACAATATGGCTCTGTGGCTATCTACTCACGCCGTAACTGAGGCTCAAAGAAGAAAGGGAGACGATGGCCTGCCTCAAGCTCCGTATGCAGAGGACACAGAAGGTGGCGGAAAATTTGTCAACAAAAGTGATAATTTCTTGACATTTCATAGAAAAATTCAGCATTCAAATGTAGACATAAGAAGGACTGTTGAGATACACGTTAGAAAAATACGAGAAGTTGAGAGCGGCGGAGAGCCCACTCCCATTGACTATCCCGTATTATTTGAGATGAATAATATGAATACTGGCTTCATAAATAAGTCGACAAGAAAGCCTATGTTTTTGCCTATACTTAAAAAGGAACCAGCTGACGATCAGATAAGTATTGCAGATCAGTATCCTTTCTAGTATATTTACATAATGCTAGATGATTACAATGAGATTGAAATTCAACTACCGAAACCTCCAAGCCTTAATCACTTCTATAGTGGTAAGCACTGGACGTCTAGATCATCTAAAAAAGTATCTTACTATATCCACATTAAAAAAGCACTTGATTCCATTGACTCGTGGACTATGGATCGGTTCAGCATTGATGTTAGGTATAACTGCAGATATGACGTGGATAACGCTATTGTATGCACTAAGTTTCTGTCTGATTATCTTCGCAATAGTGGATACGTTAAAGACGACACGCCAAAATATTTTATATCACAACGAACACAATACGACGCAACAGTAAAAAAAGAGCAATTTGTAGTAAAAATAAAGTGTTACGGATATAAACTAAAAGATAATGAGCGCGGAGAAAATGACCCAGGCGGAATTGAGCCAGCTGTACTTCAGAGCAGCGGCAAGAATCCACGATCTGGCAAACGAAATGTACGAAAACCTACATCAGCCAAACGGACTTCCAGTAGAAAGCCAAGAGGAGGTAGCGACAATAACAAATAAGTATAGTCGTTGGTATAGAAGTGAACTTGACTTTATCAGATCATCTATTCAGGAATATTTAGAGAGCTTATGATCCTTCAAGAAAAGGACTTGTTCCTCCTTATAAAGGAACACTTGCTCCCAGATCTTGAACAAAGCGAAGAGCGATTGTCTAAGTACGATTGTTTCTCTCTTGAGAAAATGATAGACATAGAGCTTAAGTGTAGAAGGACTCATTACGATGATCTAATAATTGAAAAGATAAAATTTGATGGGCTTATATTGCGCTCTGAGAAGTATAACACAAAGCCAATTTACATCAATTCAACGCCGAATGGCATATGGTCTTTCAATATATCTGCGCTTCCTGAGCCGACCTGGAAAGACCGAAAAATGCCAGCCACTACAGATTTTTCAAACAACAATATGGTAATCAAGCAAATAGGTTATTATAATGTATCTTTGGGTAAAGACATTACTGGTCTTTTGAAATTGAAATGACTGGCGTATCTTGGATGCCCTAATCCTTAATTCGCCTTATGAACACAGTAACAACTAATCCGATGGAATGGCACTATTACACCAACAAGGCAAAGAAGAGGAAGATAGATGAACTCTTGAAACAAGCAGCAAATTTGTTTGCAAACTGCGACCCAACAGTTGAAGCCCGAAACGAAGCACGTAAAAAAGAAAAGGAACTAATTAACGAAATCGCAAAGATTGACCGCCACTTCGCAGAGCGTTGCGGATGGCAACAAAATTAAATTTATGAAACAACACCTATCATTACCTCTCCTCTTTGAGGCGAAGCAGATTTTCTTTGACGGAAAAATTGAAAAGAACAGAGTCAGGTCAAACGTATTGAAGCGTATGGCTTTCTGTAATGCCTTTAATGATTATGCCACAAAAATAAATATGGGTGCAGTCATTGACAAGAATCATTCCACCGTCATACACTACAACAAGCAACACGAATGGCACTCAAAGTATTGCAATGAATACATTGAGTATTATACCGTAGCAGAAGCTCTTTTGTCTCAGTATGTAACCAAAGAAGAAGACTTTGGGGACCTTGATAAGCCAGTTATGGTTGGAATCATCAGAGACCTGCGCCACACTCTAAACGTAAAGCAGGTTGAGATAAACAACCTGAATCAAACCATTAAGGATCTCCGCAGGCAAATAAAAGATGCTGAAGATGCTAAATGGAACATTAAGACTTATAGCGCTATTTAGAGCAAGCTCCGTTCTTACAAGTACATTCTACTGGGCGCGTTGTGCACCAGCGAATTAGGATCCGCAAGCCTCGCAATCTTCTGGATTGTCAATGTTGCAGGTTGGCTGTTGTTGTTCTTCTAGGTCGTTCAACCAGTTATCAAAAGAGTTATCTTCCTTGCCCACGGTATCCTTTTTTATAGAGTTTAGATGTCTTTATCTTGCTTGTCTTTGTTTTCGCCACAACATTCGGACGACTGATCTTGGGCTTTGCCTTGAAAGCCGTTGATGTCTGCAGTTTTGCCATATTAAAGCCTTATCGATTTTCGGACTACTAAGATAGCAATTGCAATTAATAGTAATGAGACGAGTCCCCAAAAGGTATATCGCTGAACTCGCTGAAATCCAGACTCAATAGACACGAGTTGAGGAACGTCAACGCGAACAGTGCGTACAATAGTATCAGAATCACAACCGCCATCGATTATTAGGGTGTCGTAGCTCCGCATAATCTTGACTCGGAACCTGTCCTTTACTATCTCCACTGTGTCGACGTGCGATAGCGTGACCGTATCCCTGACAGCAATCGGCTCGGTAACAACCGTGTCCGTGACAATCATCGTAGTCGGCTTCAACAATTGCGGATTCTTCCTGACGGCTGTCGACAGGTGCCATTCTGCTGAGCACCCAGTTAGTAATAGGGTGGCTAAAAACAATGCTTTTAATCTCATTCTTCTGGGACTTCATAACCTGATAATATGTACGCTTCTTCTGCTGCTTTAAATTTTCTCTTTACTGATTGACGTGCATCATACAAAAGCTTCATATTCTCTTTTTGAATAGCAATATTTGCGATTGCATCATACATTCTTTTTATTTCACTTAGCTCTGCTAATCTGTTTTCTCTTGCGCTTCCTTCCAGGTCGATATATTGGACCTTACCTTTAGTTCTAAACTGATCAGAGAAGTAATAAAATTGCGTGCCAACATTATATTGGTAGTCTCGGATGATGGCGCGAGATGCGAATCTTGCCACCGCGTCAAGGGGGCTATATTCGTCAGCCTCAACTTCAGCTCTCCTTCTCTCGTCTCTATATGCGGAAGACGCAAATGGAGGAATGATTAGAGATTTTAGCGTGTGCTCGGTATACTTGTACGCTTTCGTTTGGAGGTCGTCATAAGACTCAACGATATCTCTTCCATATACATCTTTGTTCTCAGCCAGTCTGGTTAAGAATGTAACACCCATATTCAAGGATAGTAAGTCCGTCACATATTCTGGGAACGAGCCAGGATCCCTAACCAAGTCAAAGAAACTTCCGTATGGATCCTCCATTGAGTAATCGTATACGGTTGCAATTCCATCCTTTGAAATCTTAACTGGGATGATGCTGTGGCCTTCCATCCAGTTAGGTCTAGCTGCACCGATGTCTTCAATCAATTCATCGTCGTCTCCAAGAGCTGCGGATGCAAGTGCGGCAACGATAGACAATCTGAGTCCAGCAATCGAGGCTGACCCCATAAGTCTAGCTGTTCCTGCCTTGATGTGGGCCGCTTTCTGCTCCTTGCTTAAGCTCTTATCCTTTAGTGCCTTTACGATGTCCTTATTACCCTCGTAGATATTCATACCAAAGCTACGCAAGGCTTCAAGTTCAAATGAAACGAAGTCACCCAGAGGAAGAACAGCTATTTTAGAATACCACTTAGGTAGCTTTGAGAATGTTGGAGTTGTTTTCTTCACGAGCTCTGCAGCTTCAAATGCAGCTTTTTCTTTTTCTGCCTTTGTTAGCTCGTCAAACTTCTTTCCGTATAGCTTTCCGGCTTGGCTATCAAGCTCTGAGCGGAATACAATTAGCTTCGTGTAATCGTCCACAGAAGCGTAGAGCCCGCCCGCCATCTGATCAAAGCCAGCAATGGCATCGCTTACTTTCTCGTATGCGTTTCTGTAATCGCCATCGTTATTGGCTCGGCTATACATAACGTCAATGAAGCCCATCAGGTTCGCGTTAACGCTCTGTCCCATTAGGCCGTACTTGGCTGCCAAATCAATGAGCTGTTCGGTTTCTGGATCAACCTCTCCTTTGATCATAAGCTTGGCTCTGTTCTGCATATCCGAGATGAATGATGCATTAACAACTCCGTTCGCCATAATCGTATACCAACCGCCCGTCAAGTTCTTTCTCCACGTCGGTAGGTTGTAGATTACTTTTGATTTACGAGCCGCTAGAAGCGTTTTAAAGTATATATCTGACCACCACTGGTTGCCTTCGTAGATTCTTGGATCAACAAGGGCTTCAAATATATCCTTGTGAACGTATCTTCCGTTGAGCGGAGAGAACCTATCTGTGACCATTCTGAACTCGCCAGACACCTTTTCGGCCTCGGTAGCTTCGTTCTTGATGTATTTCTCGTCACCTCCAAGCGATTGGCTGATAGCATACAGCATATGGCCCTTGTACTTGATAGAGGAAAGAGCGTTTGCTGTGTCTGAGAACACGATAATCGGGTCCGTCTCTTTGCCTAACACATTCTTGATGGTATCTGGCAAGCTCTTTCTTTGCCTAAATTCTTGGCTTGGAAGCTTGATAGAGGACGGGCTAATTTCTCCGAGTTTCTTAAATCGCTCTCCAGATCTAATCTTCTGGATTTCGTCAAGATACAACTGGATAGACTCCTCTGCTTTCTTTTTAATTTCCTCGCTCTCCTGGCTAAGAATCTTCTCTGTGTAGTCCCGCTGTTGAGCTTGGTACTTGGCAATGTTTCCGCCATCCATAGGAACATCGCCCATAAGCTCATTAAACAAAGCGGATTGATTCCCTGAAAGCTTCGTTAAACTTATGACTTTATCCTCAATTTCTTTTTGCGCATCTCTAAGATTTTCAAGCTCCTTCTTTGCATCAGCTTGTGAGATTTCGCCAGCCCGAACTTCATCTTCAATAAGTCTAATGCGCTCATTGATGATTGATAAGTCAATGCTGGCTTCGCTAAGCTCCTCTCTTGTTTTTTCAATCTCAAACAGCTTGGCGATTTGAGTGCCCCGCATCTGTTGGAGAACCTGAAACTCGTAAGCAACAGCTTCGGAAATAGCTCTCTCAGAAGGCTCGTATCTATCATCCTTCCAGAAGCGATACGAGTTACGCATATACGATCCCATATTATTGATGATCGTAATAGCAAGCTCTGGGCTCAATCTATAGAAAGCTGGATTTGAAATGAAGTCCTCCGAGAACGAATCAATGTAAGCTCGCATTGCAGAAGCCTGCGTGATGATTGCTTTACCATTTGGCTTTCTAGCGAGGGCGTCAAGCTGATTATCTTTAATGCCATCTGTCATCAAGAGTCTTGTGAGTTCAAGCGTTTCTGGGTCTGCGTTCTTTAATAGGGTGTCCAGTCTCTTTGACTGATTGATAATCTTTCTTCTCTCGTTGTTTACTTGAGAGGTCATATTGGTCTTGAACATACGAACGACCCTCTGGTCTTTCGTCCAAGCCTGATTAACGATCGAGCTTACTGCTCTCTCGATGAAGCTTTTCTTGCCGTTGAACTTGACGTTTGTATCGCCCTTTGAATCTTTCTCGTCGGCAAACTCCTGAACATCGTCTTTATCAATTACTTCTCCAGCAATCTCTGCTTCCTTTCTCTGTACAATTTTCTCAAAGTACTTTACCAAGTCGGGATTGTACTTTTTATCCTTCAATATTCTCAGGTAGTCTTTTACAAAGTCAAGTATTTTTTCAAATAGAGTTCTTATTTCACTAACGGCGTACTGTTCGTTATACATCCATTGAGTGAACTGTGTCGCAAAATACTCTTGGTAGTTTTCGTTTGCATTTGAGTGGGTAATGCTTCCTAGACCTTTTTCAGATCTGTAACTTGAAACTGTTTCAGCTAACTGGCGCTCCCCATTTACATCTTCTTTGAATCTATCTCTTGCGTATCTTAAGAATTCAATTCTGTCTTCTGGAGAAAGAATGTTGTAAAATCCCCAATGGCCAATTTCGTGTACAAGACTTGGTGCATTTTTGGCTTTAAGAACATTCTTGCCGAAGTTATAAAAATTACTAGCCCCTTCAAGCCCTAAAGCTGTCTCTGAAGGCCGTAAAAAATTAAACAGAACATCTCCCTTGATGGTGCCAATTAAGCTCGTTAGAATTTCTTTCTGCTCTTTTGAATATGATCTTGAAGAATTAATTTTATCAATTACCTCTTTCTTTGAGGCAGCAAATGTTCTTTTATCAAGTGGAGACAGAACAGCGTTTATCTTCTCTAAATCAATAAGCTTTGCCGTTACGTCATCTATTGAGGCTTTATCCTTGTAGGAGAAGCTGTTGCCTTTTGCAATGAGGTTTCTAACGTCTTTAGCTGATAGCAACGTAGTATCGTTGTATTGAGATATCTTTTTCCCGTTAGCTAAAACAACATTTGCAGCATTTGGGAATAATCTCTTTACATCCGCAACAGAAATAGCAGGGAATCCTTCTTGGCTGTATTTAACCCAATCAGCTGGCTCAGACTTATCCTTCTTTGGCTCATAGTCAAGAGTCTTTGTGTTGAACTCATACTGCTGTCCAGTAGGATTAAAATACTTATAGAAGTCGCTTTCAGAGAACTCAGTACCAATATTTTTTGTAATGTTCTTAAGCTTTATTTTTCTCTCCTTTGTTCTTTTTGTTACGCCAGTATCCACCACAACGTATACGTCATCCTTTCCGAAGCCAAGACGCTTGGCTGTATCCGCTGGCAATTCTGCGGTATATCCGCCATTAATAACGATCGGAATTCTGGCAGCTCTCTCGGTATACTCTCCAGAAGTAATCTTTTCTTCAAGCTGATTGGCTGTTAGGTCAATGATCTTTCTCTTGCCTAATGCTGGAGTTACTGGATCGACTCTAACCTTGTACGTAAAGGTTCCATCTGGCGCAGTAAATTGCGCTTCGACCAAGTGTGTTTCACCCTTCTCAGTAGTGTATGCTTTACCAAGATAAGAAACGGTTGGCTCCTCTTTCTTTGGGGCTTCTTCCGCAGGTTTAGATTGCTTCAATAAATCACTAAGATCTTTCTCTAGATTTGTTATAAGCGGCTCATAATATGCATTAATTCTATCAATTGTTCCCTCATTAACAAAAGCTCCATCAAGCATTGCTAACTTATTGGTTCCCTGCACCTCTCTTATGGCTTGCCTTACGCGAGAAATCTCATTGATTTGCGTATCCTGCAAACGAACTATCTCATCTTGTAGTCGTTTTTTTTCTTCTTGAAATTGTTTATTTGATTCCAGCTGTGCTGCTTTTAGTTCTGGCTTTTCCTCTACTGGAGCAACAGCTTCGGGGGCTTTTACGCCAGAGAGTTCGATACTTGTTTCGCTTGTTCCAACCATTGAGAGGGGCCAGCCAATAGCACCTGCAAACCTAGAGCCGTATGTTCCCTTTCTTGTTCTTTCAGTATCTGATGACCCTCTTGGTGCGCCATTTATGTATGCCTTGAACTCCGTTCTTCCGTCTTTTTCGTAGAACTCAAGCCTAACGTCCATCTTTTTATCCCTAGCTGTTCCTGCTTCGTCTTTTGGGATTACATATGAGAACGATACCGTTTCTCCGGGATTGAATTTAGCTACTACGCTATCAATAAAACTTGACCTTAACTCGGATCCCTTTTTGCTAAGGTCCTCATCTAGCGTAAGCTTGCTTCTTTCGTCTCTGTATCTTTTAGCTTCAGAAGAAACATCGCTCAGCGCATCAGCTGGTTCTCTCTTTGCAGGAGCAACAGCTTCTGGAGCTTCCTCTACCGCTTGTGGTTTTACTTCTTCTTCAGGTGCTTGAAGAACTCCACTTGGCGCAGGCGCTTCAGGGCTTGGGACTTCGACAGGTTCGGGCTGGACAGCGGGCGCCCCTTCTTCGACAGGACTTGGTACCCCTGCTTCTTTTTCACTAGCATATTTCTTGTATATTTCTGAGGCTTGATTATATAGATTTTGTATTTTTTCTTTTTGGATATTTGAAATGTCTTCGTCTTCAATCGTTCTGAATTCATTCATTGCCCTCTTGATTTCAAGCTGCAATCCTCTGAACTTTTTGAAGTCTTCTACATTTTTTTCGCTCATATATTTCGCGACTTCATCTGTGCTGCTATATAGATCTCCGAGCTCATTCTGTAGGGCTTCTCGTTTTTCCTTTACGATTCCCTTTTGATCTTGAGGAATAGTTGGATCTTCCTCTTTTTCTTTTAGATTTTGTATCTCCTTGTTAAGCTTTCTCTTCTTCTTTTCTGTTTCTGGCTCAACAACAGCGCCGATTCCTCGTGACGCGAGATATGTTCCGCCACCCATAAGGCTTCCAATGATGGCGCCTTCCGTAATCTCAATAGGATCAATCGGATCGCCAGTCATAAAGTTCAAGATGGTTTGCTGTGCAGCACTAGCAACAGCTTCTTCAAAACCCTCCTCAAGGGTAGAACGAACGCCAGCTGGAACCGCGGAGAAGAGTCTGTCTTTAAACTCGCTTGTAGTAAGTTGACGAATATCGCTCTTTCCAAGAGCGCGTCTAAGCGCTCTAATATCTCCAGCGAAAAGTCTTTCAGATAGTCCCTCCACAATACCAGATCCAACGCCATACAGCATCTTCTCTTGAGAGGTCATATCTGTTCTATCTTCTACCTCTCTAAGTGCTGATCCAGCGGATGAAACTCCAAGCGTTGTAATACCAGCCGTTCCTCCTGTTGCTGCGATAAGAGCTAGCTGTGGGACCTGTTGTAAAAGCTGCGGACCAAGAATTGAAAGACCAACACCAACGTCTCCATCAGCCATATTCTGTAAGAATCCCTTGCTGATTTGCTCATCTGTCAATCCAGAGTTGCGCATACCAGCAATAGAGCTGAGCTCAACATCTTCAAGCAAATAGTCTCCAAGTTCTGTGGCTGGCTCAAAGCCAGATGCCTCGCCAACAAACTTTACTACGCCGCCAAGAATAGACTCAGCGCCATTAATGATTGGACTTACAACAGATACATAAGACTCTTGACGCTCTTTGATTTTGCCTTCGCGTTCTTGGAAATCTTTTCTATCTTTCTCAATTTGATACTGGACGTTTCTATAAGCGTCTCTTTTGAGACGACCAAATGCAGCCGAGTCTACTTCTCCAGCTTCTGTGAATAATGCATCAGGTAGCTGTTGGACAGCTGGGTCATTAGAGTATGCTCTATAGATGTTGTAAAGGCCATTGTAATACTCTGGATCTTTTTCAATCTCAGAGGGCGTCATATTGCCTCTAGCTATGGCATTGAAAAGCTTTACCGAAGATCCTCTTGGCTTATTCTCGGATATATCCAATGCAAAATATTCCTCCTCTGAGGGGAATCCTGATGCCGATGAATCTTCTCTTTTTTTTTTAAAAGAACTTACGGCACCATTGATTTCATCATCCGTATAGCCAGCGAACTTAAGATTAGATATGAGCAAATCTTGGTTTCCTTTGGCATACGCTTCCTCAAAGGCTTTGATTAGATCTTCGTCCATTAGTAGATATTTACTACAAATATACGACTTTATCTCTAGGCCATCATTTATCTACTGATGCTGGAGTAATCCTTGTAGTTTCTAATCATCCTTCTATATACGTCTCCAGTTCTATTGCTAGTTACTGAATCTACTATTTTCTTATCGGCGGCCAATCTATTTTTTTGCTCTTCGGTCCTTCTTGCGGCTGGCGTAGAAAGATTCTTTCGAGCGGCCTCAATATCGCTTTGAAGTCTTGCAACATACTGAGCAATAGACTCACCCTGTTCCTTCTCAATGCCAGTCACATCTCCAACTTTGATGGCGTCTTCAGATAGTTTTGGATATATTTCTCCAGCCGCCTGATCCTTCTTTGATTTTTCTGCTTGAGTTTTTCTTTCAGCTACCTTTTTTTGTTCCTTTTGTAGGTATTGATCTTGATATTTCTTGATATTCTTTCTAATCCAATCAACATCTTCTTGGCTTGGTGAAGCTATATTGATTCCAGCTTTTCCTGCGTCTACGATCATATTGCCATATTCGCCCCTTCTTTCAACAAGGCCTCTAATGATGTCTCCAGCTGCTGATGGGTTTGATTCTGCAACGCCAAGCGCTCTGTTTACCGCATTGTTGTCATCTGCAAATGTCTCTCTAATGACATCAATATCTACAACAGCCTCCTCTTCTGGAACATACTGCCCAGCCTCTGGCGCTTTTACATTTTTTCTTACGAGTTCTTGAGCTGCATCAGTCAAGCTATTAAAGAATCCAGATCTTTTAACATCCGTATCTATAGACTGCCCAATGCTTTGCCATAAGTCATCAGACGAGTCAATCCATTTTTCTTGAACTGGACCCTCTGGATCTTTTGGATCTTTTTGCTGGACCTGAACCTTAAGGTTTCCTTGTGCGTCGATTCCAGCTCTAATTACTGTTTGGTCCCCAACAACAGCTTTTACGCCGGGGATGTCAATAATAGCCAATTGATTTTCAGCATCCCATCTTGGCGCTCTTACTCCATAAACCGAATCTGGAAGATCCCCTTTACCGCGAGCTTGCGATGCTGCAAGTTGGCCTCTTGCAATGTTAAGTCTTTCTCTTGCTTCGCGACCAAATGCAGTTAGGCCAAGTCTATTTGCGGTTTCATTTGCGACTCTGCTTTTCCATTGCTGCAAAAATTCTGCTTGCTGCTCGGGAGCCATATTGTCTATCTCTTCCAGGCTTCTCAAGTTGCCGCCAACGCCAATAATACGAGAATCAAGACCTTGAATAGCTGCAGCATATTTTGAAAACGAAGGGTCTGATAACTTGCTATCGATGTATGAGTTTATCCAATTGTCTCTGCTTGCCTCTGAGATGATTCCATTTCTGTCTGCGTACTGATCTTTAACAGAATCCCAGTCCTCTATCATTTGAGCGATAGTAGCATCTGGACTTCCTTGATTGGGTCGCATACCAACAGGAAGCTCTACGATTGATGATGCGGACTGATACAGGTCTTCAAACCCGTTGTACCTTCTGTCCACTAAGTCTTCAATTTGTTCTTCTAAATCAGAAGACGTAATAGCGTATTTGGTTGGATTGGCATAATACTCAGAGCGGATGCGCTTTCCTTCGTCAAATACATACTTTCCAGCTCCGTGAGCTCTTGCGTAATTATCGTATGCGTTACTCAGCGCTGTGTAATTGCCAGCGGACTGCTCTCTTGCATAGTTCTTTGCGGCTTCTTGCCACATATCAAACTTCTCTTGAACAACTGGCATAGCACCAGGCGCGATGATTCCTTCTCTTTGCTTGAATTGAGAAAGAGTTTTTGCAGCCTCAAGCTCGTCAGCTCTTTTTTGACGATTGAGATTGTATTCCAGTTGTGCGAAATCTGGAAGCTGTATTACGCCACTTGGTACGACCTTTGCCATTACTTCTGCTTATTGAATTTCTTAAGGAGGCTACGGAAGTAGGCGCTCTCTTTACTTAG
>Ga0196901_1000649_pt1 | contig 17930 bp, 16 predicted proteins | sample CB_VirMetaG_FD_169099 | JGI IMG/M metagenome (GOLD analysis project Ga0196901, IMG submission 169099) | Freshwater to marine saline gradient viral communities from Chesapeake Bay - CB_1504_1 Viral MetaG (v3) (version 3) | ecosystem: Environmental > Aquatic > Marine > Coastal | place: USA... | reverse complement strand
GCGGTTGTTCGCGCGCCTGTCGTCCAGCTCAGTACACCAGCGCCATCAGTGCTAAGCACCTGACCGCTTGTACCATCGGCGGCGGGCAGTGTCCAGGTCAGGTTGGCGCTAACAGTGGCAGGCGCACTAAAGGCAACGTAGTGACTGGCATCGCTGTCGTAATAACGCTGCAGCGATTGGAAGGTGATCTTTTTGGTGGCGTCTGCGCCAACGTCAACGATAGGCAAAACATCAGTCGTTGCCGGGCTCGTATAAGCCGTCAGGTCGGTGATCTTGATGTTCGCCATTGATGCCCTCCTGTACAGTCAGTCTATAGATGCCCGTCAAGTCTTGATGCAGGCAAGCAGGGCGATGTTCCTCGGGCGGGTTTCGGTGTCGCCGCTTGCTTGGATACCGTGAATATGGCTGCCTGCAGTTCCAGTGCCCCAGCCGATATTGGCATTAAATCCGCCATTGGGATCAATAAAGTAAGCCGTGCCTGCTCCGCCGTCTCCGTAGTAGCTGGCGTTGACGCTGTGGTTGTGGTTGCCTGCTGCGTCCATGCCGTGGCTGTGGCTTTGATACGACTGCCCCTGGACGCTGGCAAACGGACGACCGCTATCTAGTCCGCGTCCATCGTCCCAGCCACGCATAAACTCACCACGCAGGTCAGGCAGGTTGAACGTCGTGCTGCCGTTACCAGCGCCATAGATCGTGCCAATCGCCGCAAACAATGTGGCGTAGGTTGTACGGCTAACAGCCGCACCGTTTGCCTTCAGGTATCCAGGTGGTGCGCTGCTGCGTGCGGTGTAGATAACTGTGCCAGCAGGCGTTAGATCTGTAGCAGCTGGAATTGCAGCGATCTGATCATCCACATACTTTTTTGTGGATGCCATATTGTTGGTGGTCGGCGCGCCGACAAGCGTCAAGTTACCAGTCAGGGTGCCGCCGCTTAGTGCCAAATAGGTACTGGCAGCGGTAGCAATCTTTAAGTATCGACCATCGGCAACCGCTTGCGTGATGCCATCAGGATCAGGGCGCACCCAGTTGGCGCCATCCCACATCTTCAACTCATCCGGCGTCTGGCTGGTGTCTTGCCAAAGCTGACCCAAAATCGGTGAAGACGGCGCTGTCCCGCTTGGGTTGGTGATGATCGACGCGCCGGGCTGGAACGAGACGATCGTGAACGTCACACCGTTCCACACCTTGACCAACGGTGGATTGGTGGCAGTATCAACCCAGACCTGCCCGTTATAAGGCGAAGATGGTGCTGTTGATCCAACGGACAAACCAAGCTGGGTCAATACCAAGCCCAGATTCTGCGCCGTGATCTTCCTCGTTTCTGTCGCGCTAATGCTGCTGAACGGCACAATGTCCGCACTTGCCAGCGTGGTTGCGGCTGGTAGTTGGGAGATTCTGAGGTTTGCCATCAGTAGCCAACAACCACAAGGTCAACAGTGCCTGCCACGGCGGTGCCAGAGCCGTCTCTGCATACCACTGTAATGGCAGTAGTCGTCTTAGACAGTACAACTGCCGTAATCGCTGACGTGTTCTGCAGCGTCACCTGCACGCTGGTGATTGCGCGGAACGTTTTGGTCAGGTTGACGGCAGTGCCACTGGAGCTACTGCTGATTGCCACGTCATTGATCATCTCCAGCACGTCGGGATAATCCAAAGCGCCGGTCAGCCCTGTGATGACGCCTTTGGTGGTGCCACCATCAGGGCTCTTGAAGAAGGTTTGCACTCGATACACGTTGCCAAGCAGCCGCTCGTATGGCGCGTAGGGGTGCAAAATTCCACCATTGGCCAGCTCGCCAGGATCGTAGTAACGCTGTTCGCCAAAGATTTGATCGTCGTTTTCTTGCCACAGCTGCCCATCATCCTCCTGAACCAAAACAACATCCTCACCAGTCAACGCCGTAAGGCTGTGCTGATATGTGGCGTTAGTTGTGGTAGTGAGCAGTAAAGCGCTTTCGAGATTGTTGTTGTCAAAGTTCCAGGTGAAGTAGCTGTCTTGTGCGGCGTCGATTTGTTCCAGCTCGTTGCTGGCATTAACCACACAATTCACATAGTTGCCATCCCATGTGCCGCTGGTGCTTGCGTCGATTGATTGGACTGCATTGCTGATTGGGACTGCGCCAATGTTGACAAGCACATAGGCGGGCACGTCAGTGCGCCATTGCGTGGTGTCAACGGCTTTGACCATCACCACCCATTCGTCGGTATCGAACAGGCTGGTTTCAAACCACTGCTGTTGCGCCGGTAGACCGCCGGATGCAAGTTCAATGCCTGCGTCCCAAGTGGCGGATGGATCGCCGCTTACCAGCGTGCCGCGTTTGTAACGGATTTCGTAGCCAACAATATCGGACACAACGCCTTGGTCCCAGCTTCCGTATTCGCTTAGCGGTAGCTGCCAGCTGAAGCGTTTGCCGCTGCGGTCGCTGTTTTCAACAACACTGAAGTTGCTTGGTGTTGGCGGAACAATTTCCGCTCGCTCAATGTCGTGGTACAGGTAGTCGGTAGGATTCTCACCAAAGATTGCAGATGTGAACGATACCCGTACACGCCAATCACCCGGTGCGTGGAACGCAACAGTTTTGTAACCCGTTAGCGGAATGTCGGCATAGAAGTAGTAGCCGTCAGGTTGCGGTGCTTTGACGCCAGGGATGACGGTCGGCACATTAACGGGCAGTAGCTCGATTCGATAACCGTTGATGCGCTCTGGGATCGGGCATATACCAGGATCAACAATAACAAGCTGCGTGCCATCGGGCTGGTTTGCGTGACGAACAACAGCGTTAAAAGCTGGATTGCTAATGTCTGGAATCGCTTCAAATGCCGAGACGTTGACGGTTAAAAATGCGCTCTGACGACCCAAGCGATCTGTTGTAGAGATGCGAAATTGGTAGGCGTTGCCAAAGATATGATCCGGCAGGCTAACAGTTGCGTTGGTTGCCGTGACTGTAGAAATATCCTGCCACTGCGTCGCGTTTACTTCACGCCACTGGTAGCGATAATTTCGCACCGATAGGTCATCGGCATTATTGACCTGCGGTGCATCCCACTTTGCGCTTATCTGCGTTTGGTTGTTGCTAAAGACCAGCTTTGCGGTCAAGTTGGTGGGAGTTTGCGGGGAGCTTAAGGTGAACCTATCCTTCGGTATGGCTACTGGCAGATCGTTGTCAACGTAATCAAATTTTGAGTTGTTGTACTGGATTGCCTCAACTTGGAAAACTAATGGGTCGACTTCGCTGATCGCAATGATTTTATACAGCGCGGCTTGCAGGTTGTTCCATTCCAGCACCCATAGTGAATTTGCCTGCGCGTCCGGCAGGCCGTCAACTACAACAGTTGTTGTAGACAGCGAAGCGGTTACAAAATTGTCGCCAAGTAAGTCACCGTTTTGCGTAATGAGAGAGTCTGCAAGATCCTGTGTTCCAAGGGCAAAAAATTCAGGGGCAGCTTCATCTTGAGAGAAACTGAGGATATTATGAACGCTCAGCTTTGGCGCTACTGATGTTGAGCCATCAGGATTCGTGGTTGTTTCGCCGTTTGGAACAACAAGCGTCAGCGTGTAAGAAATTGCCGGGTTGGGCGTCAGTACAGCGTCGAGTTTGATGCTGTTGCCATCAATCGAAACGATGCGACCACCTAGCCGCTGCCCTTGTTTCAGCGGATCTGCGATCTGGATAACCTCGCCAACACTGGCAGCAAGACCTTCAGCGCCAATGCGAAAGCTGACCTTTTCGGTCTCGTAGCGGTTGCTAAACAGTGTGTGCTTTGCTGCCCGTAGTGCCTGCCCGCGACTGGTAACGCCTACAAGACGCAGGTCAATCGGGTTGTAGCCGAAGCGCTCCAGCAGCTCATCATCCTGCAGATATTCAGTGACACTGGAGTAGATCTGGTTGGGGTCGTCCCAGTTGGCAAGAACGACAGACTTGCGTGCGGTTTTAGCAGTGCCGGTGTAGGTGAAGCATGGAGCGGTGACGTTGCCGCTGTCGTCTACCTCTTGGATGACGTTGGCTTCGCTGAACTGCTGAACCGGAAGCTGAGCGCGATCCTGCGTCAGGTACAGCTTGCCTTGGCTGTAGTACACCAAGCCACGAAAGCATGACGCCAGTGCGTTGAGTACTTCATACACGCCGCCTGCGTTTTGCAGGTAGACGTTGCAAGTGAAGCGAGGCTCAAATCCGCCGTTGCCGTCTGATACCAGTTCATCGCAGTACTGGCTGACGGTATAGAGATACCAAGGATCGACCGCAATGGTCGGCATGTACCGAGCACAACCAAAGCGCGGATTTAGAACAATGTCGCGGAAGATCCAAGCAGGGTTGTCAGTCCATGCGGTCGTAAATGTGCCGTCCCAGATGCCGCTGTAGGTGCGCGTTACCGGGTTGTAGTTGGTTGGAATCTGGACGCGCTTGCCGCGTACGCGAACAGATACGTCTGGGATGCTGTTGAACTGCCGTGCATCAACTTTGACGCCTACCAGTGCAGTATTGGGGTAGGCAAACTTTTCATCAATGATTTCGGTGTAGCTTTGCCACTGAATACTATTTTGCAAATAGGCGCTATTACTGTCCTGCGTAATGCGTGTGACGCGAACGCTCCAGGGACCAGTGCCAGTAAGGTCAAATTCATAGGCGCGTTGGAACTGACTATTTGATTTGCCACTGACGGTTTGATCGGTTACAACGTTATACGGACCACCGTTAGCGGATAGAGAAATTTGGTAACGGACGCTAGTGGCTTGAATGTCGCCATTATCGACGTTGGTGGATTGCAGCGCCGGATGGTTGATGATGACGCGGCACCTTTCAACGTCTGTATCGGTGATCGTGCGCGTGATTGGACCAATCGCTGTGGTAACAGCGGTATTGACGCCGACAGTGTTCTCTGCAGTGCTAAACCCCAGCATCGGGGTTTGTGTTTCATCCGTACCAGTGCGGCTGTCGATTGTGTAACCGCTGAAGTTAAAACTACCGTCAGGGTTTTGGATTGGTGTGGAGTCTAGAAAAATATCCTTTGGCGCACTAGTTGGAAAACCCTCGATTTCGCCCTCGCTGATTGCATAAACCGTTTTGGCAAATGCAACAGAAAACAGGTTGTTTGCTGCTTCAACTGGCTGCCTTGTGGGCGCTGTTACCGTGACGTTTTGGACGACCGTTTGTTGTGGCGCAGAACTACCACCACCGGCACCGCTAATTTCAGGCAGTTTTTTGAGGTCGTCCATCACAGATAGTTTTGCAACTCAAGACCGAACGACAGCACCGGCAGCCTGCCGATGATGCGTTCACCATAGAGGACAGGTACGACTTCGCCTTGCAGTGCGTTGGCGTTGGACTTGTCAAATGTGAAGGAGTTAAGTTGTTCCTCTCGACTGCGACCTGACGTAGCGCCACCTCCCACGGAGCCGCCTACGTTCGGCATCTTTGGTGTTGGTGTCAGTAGTTGTGCAACGCCGCCGAAGATTAGCGACAGGCCGATGCCTGCCACGATGGGCACCGCTTGAGAACCAAGCGTGAATAAACCACCAGCCAAAAGACCAGCGGGCGCAAACAAAATCGCAGCGGCAACCAACGCAACACCAGCCACAATCCGCCCCACCGCACCACGCCCAGCCGGAATAGGTGCCAGCACCATGCGCTTGCTCATCGGCCAAAGCAGTTGCTCCTCATCCAAACCCAGTGCGTGATCAGTGACGACGCGCCAGTTGATGCCCTTGTCGCCGCTGTCTAGCAGGTATTGACGCAGCTCTGGAATTTGTACGCACAGCGCCCGCAATGCTTCGGCTGGTGTTTTCACCGCAAGCTGAAAGCGCCGACCGAATCGCCTGCCAGCTTCACCAAGCAATCGGATCGTCACCATCAGCCCAGCCTCCGCAGCACCATGTAAGTATTCTCGCGGAAGTAGCCGCTGTACGCCGTCAATCCAGACAAACGCCCAACCAAGTGCTGATACAACATGTTGGCGGCTGGATCTTCCACCACAGCGACATGGTTACAGCAGTCTTGGTTGCGGATGCGGAACATGATCACATCGCCGCGTTGTAGGTCGGCTGTCACCGGGATGCGTGTAAAGCCCTCAGCGGCAAAGTTATCCTCAAAGTGCGTGAAACCGCGTGTTTGCCACTCGCCCTCATACTGCCTTGGGTAATCGTTCATGCTGACGCCCATCTGCTGCTGATACCAGTCGCGTACAGCCGAATAGCAGTCATAAACGCCGTAGTTCCATGGGCGTCCCAGTAGCCCGGCGCTTTGTTGTGGATCCAGCCAAAACGCTTCACTTCCGCCGCAATTCCAGACGGCATAGGGCAGGTTCAGCGCTTTGCAGGCTTGTACGTCCGCTGGACTGAAGCCGCTGTAGTTGGCGTGGCTGTGCCAGCAGGCTGCAGCGTCGTCAAAGTAGTCGGCGGTGTCTTGGGCGCTGATCGTGAACTGATCGGGCATCGTGCTGGTGTTTTCGCACTCCACCACCGTGCCATCGACAAGGATGAAACCGCATGTCTCACGCGGAAATGCACGTTCTGCATAGGTGCGCATGGCGAGGCGTTGCTCGGCGGTAAGCGGATTTGACCACGTAGAAAGTGCCATCAGCCTTGCGAATCAACGAGACCAGGGAAGCCACCAAACGGTAGGCGGGTGTCAGCGCCAAAGCGCAACCTGCAGCTACTTAACCGCTTACCGCATACGTCCGTTGCAAGTGACGGCTGCGGCACATCATTGGCGTCCCAGTAACTGCTGCCGCTGTAGTGGCATCCAATGTTGCTGCGATACACCCATTGGCATTGCTCACGCAACAGGCGACGACCGGGCAAACTGCGACCTTCAAGGTCAAATGGTACTGATAACTGGAACGTAACCGCCAACTTGTTTTCGTTGGTCTTCTGCTCCACCACCCATTCGTCCGGTCCCCAGTAGGCATCAGGATCAGCACCGGGTTGACCGTCTAAATACGTCGTCAACGTGCGGATACGTTTAACGGTGGCGCCAACCAAGTCGCTATAGGTATTGGTCAAGCCGGTGATAGCAAGACCGACGTTGGCAAAGGTGATACTGGGGCGCTCCAGTTGACCGCTGGTGTTCAGCTCAAAGCCTGATGCCTGCAGCGGCAATGCGGTGTAGGTAACGCCGTCGTACACAACATCGCTGCCGTTGACCTGCGTCCAGTTGCAAAAATTGTAAATTGCTTGGTCAGTTGAACCAGCAGGTAGCAGCAGCGTGATGTCAAGCGTGAAGAGATCGACAACTTCAGGGAGCTGCGTATCGAACGTTGGAGCGATGGGCGGTTGCTGCGTCATACGTACACCTGGCGCATTTCAAAAGATAATACAAAGTATTTGCAACTTATAAACGAGAATTCCCAGCCATCTTCAATGACGTAGTTTCTGGGCGCCAAGGTCAGCGACACAGATACGTCCGTCAAATTGGGGATCGTTACAGCGGTCAAGATGCCGTTCGACAGGTTCGCCGTGTAATCAGTCGGTCTTGTATATCCAGTCAATGTCACCAAGTCAAGGTTGCTGTAACCCAGCTCAAGTATTCCTGATTCAAATTGAGCAGTAAATGCTTTTGTTGCATTTGGCGGCGTCCATAAAAATGCTTGGCCCTTCTTTCTGTACAGATAAGACTCGATGCCGTAAGCGTCATTTTCGTTTAACGGACCTGTCTTGCATGACCAAGCTTCCTGCTGTGCATTCAAGCCGTCAGTTAAGATTTGTGAATATCCATCGCCAAACTGAACGCGCTGAGCCCGAACAGCTCTACGCACAGTCGTCTCAATAGCGACTGGCATGTTGTTCAGCGTGATGAATGCTGTCATCGCAGCATCCCCCCACTACGTTTCTCATTCGCCAGTGTAGCGAGCACAATACCTCTCACCTGCCCAGCGATTTGCTTTTGCGCTGCTGGGTTAAGGTTTTCACCAGTGTTTTGCACGGTAATGTTGATCGTGCCCACGTTGACGCCACCACCCCCCGCAACACCCAGCTTGCCATCCCGCCCACGCTTCAGCGGAATGATCGCTTCAGGGCCAGCTTCACCCATCAAGCCAAAGCGACCGCTGCCGCCATCTGCGTACTTGAACAGCGTCGGCTTGTTGACGATGCCGCCCATCGCGAAGGGTTGGATGCCGTTTTGGGCGTAGACATTGCCGTTAGCGTTTGCTTTTACGTATTTCGTCCAATCGGCGCCGCCGACCCCTTTCAACGGATCGCTACCTTTGGATCCGGGCAGCAATCCTGTGATTTGATTCAGGATAGCCAGCACAATCATTTTCTGAATGATCTGCGCCGCCATATCAAGGAAGTAGTTTGCAAGATTCTGGAAGAAGCTTGCAAGCGCTTCTTGGGTCGTTGCGCTGCCGTTGATCACGCTTGCGAACGACTGACTGAAAGCATCACCAATCGCAGTCGCAGCACCAACTACTTGGTTGATGGGCTTCGTCAGTTCGTCCAGCTCTCGACGAACAATGGCAAGCTGACTCTGCAGTCCTTCCCCAAAAGTTGGGTCAATTTCGCGGCGGAATAGATCCACGCCTTCTTCGACGCGGCCTTGCGCGCCGGGGAGTCCACGATATTGCTCTTCAAGGCGACGACGCTCGCGCTCAATCTGCAGGCGGTTGTACTCCTCTTTGGTGATCAAGCCAAGCTCGTAGCGGCGGTCCTGCAGCTCTTGGTTAAGAGCGCGGTTCAAATTCTCGCGCTCCTTCTCCAGGTCAATCTGTGCCTTAATTTCTTGCGTATTTAGCTTTTGATTTTCATACTGAATTGCTAAATCTTCTATTATATTTTGTTGCATTTTTTGTGCAATTTTTTGCACGTCAAGACCTTCTGCTAAGCCTTGCTTGCGCAGCTCCTCAAGTTTTGCGTTTTCGCTGGCAAGAGCAGTCGCCCTGACATCTAGGTCAAGGCGTTGATTGGCAATTTCAGCCAACTGCATTTCTGAGTCAAGCGTGCCCGCTTGAATCGCACCTTGCTTCTCCCGCTCAAGCCTGATTTTTTCTTCAAGAGCAAATTTCTTCAGCGTATGATCTTCTTCCTGGAGCATCTTCTGAAGCCGCTCGTCAAATGCACGCTGCGCTTCGCGGGCGGCTTTGTCGGCTTCGGATTTGGCTTTGCTGGCGCGGTCACCATCTCCAGTCAGCGAGGGAAACTCAGTAGTTGCAGCCTGTTTAATTGGCTCGCCAGTTTGAGCATTAACCCATCCCTGACCTGGCACTTGATAGGCAAGCTGACCATTGATAATGCGCATACCCTGCGGCACGCCTTTAGCGCCAGCAAAAGTTTGCTCAATGAAGAATCGAATTCGATATTCAGCCTTAAATGACTCAAGCAATTCCTTTGTCTTTTTCAGTTCAATGTTGGCGTAGCCTGAGTCTTGGCCAACGCCTCGCAGCTCACTTGCATACCCTCTCGCCCTTGATTCAGAATCTGCAATTGATTTTTCAAGCCGCTTGATTTCAGCTTCAAGCTGATCAAGCGAACCAGATTCCATCACCGCATCAAGTCTTTGCTTTTCCTTGTGAGCGTCATAGAAAGCAACTGCAACAGCGGCAACGCCAGCGGCAAGGGCCGTCCATGGATTAACTAATGCAGCCAAATTAAGCGCCTGAATTGCGCCAGTTGCCGCAATGGCCTGTACCTTGATCAGCCCAAGGACAGTTGGTATCCCACCAAGGGCAGTTACTGCAGCGCCAACTTTTGAAATAGCTAGTGCAGCCATAAATACTCCCACTGCAACTGCTGCGGTGTCAAAGTTTTTAGCAATAGCAAGCATCAATTCACCAATTTTTGGCAGCGTCGCCACCAAAACAGGAGTCACACCTTCGATGAATGGAATAAAGGCTTCTTGGAACGCAGCGCCAATTGGCTGCAGCGCCTCACCAACAGCAATCCGCATATTGTTGTACGCAACCGTCAGTCGCGCCCCCGCATCCTGACTAGATCCGGCAATCTTCTCCGCAACACCGGAGTATTCATCGCCAAGTTGAACGATGAAATTCATCAGCTCGTTCAGGCCAACCTGACCCTGCTCAAGAGCCTTCTGCAGCTCAGGCAGTGTCATGTCATTCGCCTTGGCGAACTTAGTAACCGCACCAGGCAAACGCTCGCCAAGCTGGCCGCTCAGTTCTTCTGCACTTACCTTGCCCTTCGAGAACACCTGCACCATTGCGGTGATCGCGCCATCAACGTCTTCCGCTGATCCGCCGGTTGCCTTGATAGCCGAGGTCACATTCCTAAATACCAGCTCGGCATCAGTGACCTGACCACCTGCGCCCTTCACCGCAGCAGTCAGCTTGGTCATGCCTTGAATTGCAATATCTTGCGGCACGTTTAGGTTTTGAGTCGCCGATGCTGCGGCGGCAACAGCTTGGTTGAATTCAGCCTGGCCGCCAGCAGCATTCTTCAGAGCAATCTCCATCTTCTGGATCTGCGCTGCGTAATCCGCAAATCCACCAAGCTGCTTCCTGAGACCGCCAATTTGCGCGCCGATCGCTGCGCCAGCAAATGCGCCACCGACACCGCCAACCGCAGTACCAATAGCGCCACCCAAGAAACCCTCGGGGCCGCCAAAAATGCCACCACTTAATGCAGCGCCAGCAGCCTGAGCCATCTGCATGCCGGTCATGCGGCGGCGAGTAAGACCGCGACCCAGCTTTTCTGAACGAACATCAAGCTCCCCAAGCTCTTTTGTAAGTTTTTTGAATTCAGCGCTTGCACCCGGCAGCGTCGTTCTGTATTGATTGATTGCCTCGCGCAGACGCTGGGTCGATTCGATGCTGCCAATGTCAGCCTTGCGTGCTTTGTCGATTTCGGCGCGATAAGACTTGACTTGCTCTTCTGCTTGTTTGACGGCATCTTGTCGCTCTATTACAGCTCTAGCAGCATCACCCTCTGAAATGGCAGCGCGACGTGCTCTATCGATCTGCTCTTCGGTTGCTTGAGGACCAAAGCCTACCGGCTGGCCTGGTACTCGAATTTGAGCTTCTCCGACTTGAGCTCGGGCAAAGAATTTTTGAACTTCAGGGCGATGGGCGCGATAACCAGGCTGCACGTATTCCCCGCTAATCGGTAGCCCCGTCCCCGGCGCCGTCGTCTGTCCAGCAGCAGGCAATGCAAGCGGAGTTGCTGCAACACCAGCCCTGACGCGCTGACCCAATTCGGCCATCGCCTCCTCTTGCTGGCGAACGATGCCGCGAGTCAAATAATTTGCTGTTACACGAGCCGTAGCTGCGCTTGTCTCTGCAGTGGCAGCCTGCGCCGCCATGTCACCAACGTGCCTGTAAGCATTTGCAAGACCGTTAAGTCGCTGCTCTAAAGCACGTGCTTCTCTTGCATTTTCTGCATACGCACGCGCACCCTCGGATGTCGTTACATCAAGCTGAGACATCTCGGCCCGCAAGGCCGTTATGACTTCTTGCAAATTGCGCGCACTGGGCGCAACAGTGCCGGTGCGAATGCCCATGAGCAAGGCTTGAGCATATCCTTGCGTGACCGCAGTCAGCTCTCGCTGAACTCCAGCCATTTGCATGGCAACAATTAAATAATCAACAGTATTGCGTTTTGTGTTTGCTAAACGCTCCGAAAGCTCCGATAGCCTTTGATTTAAGCCCGTGGTGGTATCGGGCAACTCTCCCAATCTTTTGTCAAATTGATTGAAAACGTTAATCAGCTCTGGATCAGAGAACGCCGCTGCCATCGCGCGAGCAGATTCCCTGCCAGCCCTAGCAGTTTCCTGAAAAGAAACTTGGATTTTGCGCGATAATTTTGTTTCAATTTGCTGCTGAAAATCGGCGATTTCCCTTGCTACTTCGTCTAGCGCCGCTTTGATGTCCTTGGAGGGCAGTAATTTTTTAATGTCACCGCCGAACGCGGCTTCTGACACCGCTTCTTCAAAAGTACGTCGGCCTGCCGCAGGTGCACCTCGCTCTGCCAATCCGGCTGCACCGGCTTTAATTCGAGCTTCACCTTCAAGCGCTCCAAGCGCATCACGCTGCTCTCTTAAGGATTCAGTGACAAGATCAAGGTCACGAATTTGCTGTCTGGCTGCAGCAGAAGTCGCGCCAATAGGTCGAGCGATCCTTTGCTGTGCTTGAGCAAAATTTTGGGCTTCTTGGTTGACCTCTTTGAATCGATCAGTAAGCTGCGCAATGCTTTTGCCGAAATTGTCAAAGGCTTGCGAATCAACCCTGACTTCACCCCTTAAATTGATTAAGGAATTTATAGCTTGCTCAATCTGTGAAGCAGTAGCATCAGCGGAAAGTCCAAGCGCGGTTAAAGCTTTTCTTTGTGCTTCGACTGCAGGGCTGGCGCCATAGGCAGCCCCTTCTAACTTTTTAATATCTGCCGCAAGTTCTTTGTAAACTTTTCCACCTTGAGTTGCCTGACTGCGCAGCCCTTTGAAAGCCTCAATCTGCCCTTTGATTAACTGTTCGCTTTTGTTTCCTGCCTCCCCAAACTCGATAATGGTTTGGCGAGCTTTCTCAATTACTTGCTCGGTTGGGCCGATGGCCTTTTGAAGCCCGCGAAAAGAACTCTTTAGCTTATCTAAGCCTTCAAAGCCTTCCAAAAGAAGGCGGAGCTTCATTTCTTGGACTTGCTTGCTAGCCATCCGAGCCCTTAGCCAATTCGCTCAATGCTGCAGCCTCCATTATCTGAAGACCTTCAAGCATCTCGCGGCGATTGTCCACATTGTAGAGGTCAAACAACCCGCCAGCACAGAGCAGCACGTCATATCGCAGCCCCATGTAACCAGCCATCGTGGTCGTCCACTGCGTTTGCATGCGCAGGAACATCATCACGATGTCCCAGTTTTCATCCCACACCTCAAAATCAGCCGACTCCTCCTTCGGCTGCTCGGGCAGGACGATGCCAAATGCAGCAGCGTCCTCACCCGTTTTATCTTCTACTCTCTTGCCGCCGCCTGCCCAATAGACGGCAGCATCCTTCAGTTTCCCTGGCGGCCGCCTTCAAAGGTCTCGGTGTAAGCCTTCAGCACGCCGCGAATCCAATACGGGTCATCGCTAAATTCGCGCATCGCTTCAAGCGAAAACGGCACTTCCTTGCCGTCCTCATCAAGAATGCCGTCCCAGCCGACCATGATCACCTTCAACAGGTCCAGCTCGCCCTTCTCGCCAAGCTTCTGGAACTCCTTGCGCCCCACGCGCTTGAACTTGGCGTCAAAAGTAGCCGTATCAAAGGTGCCACCATCAGCAGGCTCCTCGATCGATACAGGCCAGCTAAAAATCTTGACCTTTTTACGGACAAATGCCATGCGTAATGAACGCGATACTGCAACAGCATACACCCGATAAAAAAGGGCCGCATTAGCGGCCCCCCTCATCCGTCTGCATCCAGATCAAGTGTAGACCAGGCTGAACTCATCGTTGCCTGCAGTGCTAGGCACACAGGTGTAGGGGATGTTCAGCATGTGGATGCCGTCCTGATCGCTGTAGCTCACATCGCCAATATCGACTCGGGTGGAGGCGAAATCAATGATGTTGCCAGCAGTCTGACCATGCTGGAACAGCAGGTTGCCGAGAGTGCCGTCGCTGAGAGCAGCGGTGAAGTAGTTCTTGGTTGCCATGGTCACGGCTTCCAAGGTCACGCTACCGGTGCTAGCCCGATCGGTCAGCAGCACCTCTTTGGTGCAGCCAACCAGCTCGCGATACACAAGCGAATTGCCGACATCAAACGACACCGACTGCAAGCAACCTGCATAGGACAGCAGCTCAAAGCCAGTGGTGTTACCGGCTTTGAAGACAACAGGTGTTGCCTGATCGCCGTAAGTCACCGAAGGCAGTGCCGTGTCGGTCGGGGTGTTGTAGATGCCAGTGAAGGTGAAATCAATTGTGGGGATTTCACCGACAGCACCATTAATAGTGAACGTACCGCGAGCGCCGGTCACCTTGTGCAGTACACCATCAATGTTGTAATAGATGGTGCAGCTACCAAAGCTGGCGCTGACGGGTGCGTAGGTGACGCTGGTAGCGGCAACGATGGTTTCGCTCATGCCGCAGGCAAGCAGAGCTTTGCCGTAACGGGGAGCAGTACCAGCAGTGCCGGAACCAGCAAGCTCAACGCTGAATGTGCATTCAACGCGAGTATTGGCCAGCAACTGCTCAGATGCACCCAGATAAGGGCGCACCAGATCACGGCTTACAACGTCACTCTGCAGCGGAGTGATGTTCAGATCGCGAACCAGAACGGCGTCGACGCCGGTCGGAGTCGGATCCGTCCCGTAGGTCGATTCCGACTCCAGCAGAATCAGACGTTTCCGAGTTAGAAGGGGCATTGGAAATTACCTCTTGTGGAACAGGTGGCAGCGTCCGCTTAACGAGAGTGCGGATGCCTGTCTCTGGGTCAAGGATGTACGAGCCACCTTGCCCTTGAAACTCATCAATCACTGTAAATCCGGTGGCTTATCAGACTCTACGTCGCCAAACTTGCCACAGTCGTTCGATATTGAACGATATAATCATTGAAAATTACGCCTGCAGGCTGGTCTGCATCCAGCATGTTGAACGTCACCTCGTCAGGCTGTACGTCAATCGCGTAACCACCAAGCGTCAAATCAGCAACCATCTTCGCGTGCATGCTCTCAATAACCGGATCCGCAAGCTGGTCTGGTATGTCGCCGCGCACAATCACAGTCACCCGCACGCGCATCCGCCAATCCAACGTCGGCAAACTGGTGTTCTGCGTTGGCGTGTCACTGATTGGTTCGATCACAATCGCAGGCGACTCCGCACGTTGCATCGCGGTCACACGACTGCGATAAACGCGACCGTTCACTCCCGCTGTCGTCGCAAGCGCGGTAGCAATCGCGCTTAATACCTGTTCACGCTTGGTCGTCATTGAATCCTCGCTTCGGAAGCGGACCAAACGCGCCAGGGTCGACCTGTTTGGTCACAATTGATTTTGCTCGATAATAAATGTAGCTATCCGTCTTTCCAGCTTGCTCCAGCGCTTGCATGACCTTGACCCAATTCTTGAAGGTGTCGCGGTCCATGCTCATCATGCCTTCACTTCTATTGCGCTTATGCGGCCGCGCTGGAACTGGATTGTGGTGGTGTCGCTGATGTTGGCCACATAAAGCGCAACCTCATCACCATCGGCCAGTTCAACCATCCAAAAGCAAAACAGCTTGGCAATCTGCCCAGTTGAACCAGAGAAGGCACGACACTCAGACTGATCAATGCCCGTGCCGTTCTTGGCCAGCTTGATGCCGAGCGTGTGGTTGTTGCCGGCATAGGCGTCCATGCTGGCCTGCACCATGAACAGCTTGGTTGCACCGCTGCTGTTCTTTAATCCGAAAGTATCGCTAGTGCCCAGCGTGACCTGATAATCAGTGCTGCTATCAAAGGTCGCTGTTAGACCAGTGCTCTGATACGTGCCAGCAGTTGCAATTGCAATTGTCCCCGCAGTGGTCTTGCTCGCCTGCCCACGAGCAAGCACACCCTCGATGTAATAGCTCAGACTGCTCCAAGCAGTTGCGCCATCTCCAATCTTGTATCGACGATTATCGGTTTCAATTCCGATCTCACCCGCCAGCAACACCGGATTGGCTGCAGTCCAAGCTGCAGCAGTGCCGTTGCGAAGCTTGAATCGGGTGATCGTGTCGCTCATGGCGCTCCGCCGTCAAGAACATTACCGTCGACATAAACGGTCGCAGGACCGCCTCCATCAAGGATAACTAAGCTCTCTGTATCGGCCCCATCGCCGTCAAGCACCGCAGGCGACACCGCAGCCAACACAGGTGTCGCACTGCGCTGCAGCATTAGATCACAAAATTTGCCATCATCAAGCAGCTCAACATTGCGCACCGTATAAGGCAGTCCATCGACGTTGACGCCAGCGCCATGCTGCAAATCACCAAACAAGCTCGCGAGGCAGGTGACCTTGTAATCAGTCGTCAGCACCACGCCGTCAGCGATCATCTCGCTTGGCATGTCCAAAATCCCCAGTCCACTTGCAGACCCAGCCGAAATCGGAACGCCGAAATCAGCGAGGAATACGCTTAGGTCTTCGGTGAATGCCATGCAAACAGCATAAAGCCCCAGGTCGCCGAAGCAACCCAGGGCTCAGTGTGTACGGCTATCAGCCGTACTTGGTCACGCCCACAGCGTTCACCGAAAAGGTGAAGGAGGGGCTACTGCCGCCGATGGTGTACTTCACTCGGACATAGCGGCGAGCGCTGTCTTTGTTGATAACCAGTTTCTGAGCAGAAGCGGTGCCGGTCACCTGGGTGAAGGCGGCACCGCTGATGGCGGCGAAGCTGGAGTTGTCAGCGGAATCCTCAATGGTCACATCGAGGGTGGGGCTGGTGCCACTGCCAGCTGCAGAATCCAGAAGGAAAACAACGTCGCCGTCGTAGGTCTGCAGATCAATGCCACTGGTTTGACCAGTGGCGGTGCGAGCAGCGGTGGGGTGGCCGGCGATAAGAGCGAGCTTATCGAGGGCTTGTTGAAGGATGGCCATGGCTTACTCCTTGGGGGTGGTGGAACGGGTGCGCTTGGGCTTTGCCTCGACCTCGGCTTTTGGCTCTAGTACAGGCTCGGCTTTTGGCTCTGGCTTGGGTTTAACTACTGGTTCGGGGACGGACTCGGCCACACGGGCCTTATTCATTCCGATCAGTAGATAGGCGTCCGACTCTTTGACCTCAACGAAGGAGCCCGCTTGCGTGGGCTCCCCGTAGATCATCACCGGCCGCAGGATCTCAATTCGCATGAGTCATTAAGCGGTGACTAGATCTCACTTAGAGATCAGGTGGCGTAACAGAAGGCGCCGGGCTGCTTGACGGCCACATCCACGTCCTGCAGAGCGATGATGCGAACAGTGCCTGCGGTAGCACCGGCATAGGGATCCACGGTCAGATCCAGGCCAGACCACATCCCCATGATCATCATCGAAAAATCGCCGAACAGTGCATCGTTACTGGCGAGCTGGTTGGAAACAATGGCGGGGTAGCCATTGATCTCGCCATCCTCAAACACGAACATGCCGGTATTCGTTGCCTTCTCGGTGCTCTTGAGCGCACCACGTGCAGCGGCATTCACCACATAACGCAGCGAACCAGCGTCGGCGTTAGCAGAAGCAACGTCGGTCTCCATGCCGATGTATTCGGCGAAGGTGCCATAGCTGGTCAGAGCCTGAGTACCGATACCGGTCACATTGGTCAGACCCAGAGGCTGATTGGCAGAACCCGTGCCGTAGATGGCAGCGCGATCAAGCTCAAGAGCAATCACGCGAGCCAAATCGTTGCGCACCATGCCTTCCACATCAATGGAGGACTGGAGCAGCAAACGGCGGGAGTAGTCAACAAATGCACCCACAGTCTTGGGCGTCATGTTGACCTGATCAATTGCCTGCTGGCTTTCGGTGGGAGAAGAGCCCTCGCCGACCCAGTAAGCGGTAGCGGCAGACGACTGACGGGGGATGCTGATGTTGCCTTGCAGACCGGTCAGCATGGTCACGCCGGCTTGAGCCAAGGCGAGACGGTTGCGGAGCAGGTCAATGAAGGAGCCGGACAGCAGCTCGTCGGCGACAAGATTGCCACCGGCAGTGGAGGTGCCAACCACCAGATCGCGACGCAGCACCTCGTTGGGAATCACAATGCCATTGGAAGCACGCTCATATTTCTGAGCGGCAGCCTTGCCAACTTCAATCTCAAACTCAGCAGCCCGACGAGCAGAAGCATCGCTGGGGTTGGCGAGATAGTTCAGAGCACGAACAAAACTGAACGAGCGGGTCTCCTTATCGGAGAGGCCAACGTCATTGGAAGTGACATCAGCAGAACGAATGACTTGTTCCACAGGTTGAGTACCGAGTTTTTCAAGGACAGCAGCACGAGCCTCATCAACAGTGCGACCACCGTCAATCAGCTCGCGAGCCAGGTCTTGCATCTGGTGCTTTTCGCCCAGTGCGCTGATGGCGGCGATACGGGTACGCT
>Ga0196901_1000646_pt1 | contig 17963 bp, 21 predicted proteins | sample CB_VirMetaG_FD_169099 | JGI IMG/M metagenome (GOLD analysis project Ga0196901, IMG submission 169099) | Freshwater to marine saline gradient viral communities from Chesapeake Bay - CB_1504_1 Viral MetaG (v3) (version 3) | ecosystem: Environmental > Aquatic > Marine > Coastal | place: USA... | reverse complement strand
CATTCATCACACTGAATTGGCCCGCCTTCATAATGAGCATAACATCTGACGATCAGAAATGCAAGCCCACTTACGAGAGTTACTGCATTTGCACAGTCTGGACACAAGTTGTCACCGGCAGAATCCATGTAAATCAATGGATAGCCGCCCGGAAAGGCAAACGATGGCAGCAGGCCGGTATCCTCGTTAATATGGACGCCGGGCAAAACATTTGCTTGTCTTTGATAAAAGCCCTTTGGAACCGTCATTTTCTATCTCCCTTGTGTTTGACTTACACCATGATTATACTATTGTTATCGGCCCCGTCAACCCATTACTTTACTTTTTCTTGCCAACGTGTTGTGATAGCCAATGATGTATAGGTATACAGCCCTTCAGGATGATGCGGTGTGTATGAACACTACACAAGCATACACTACTGTACATCCGTTCAGCATTGACGTAACCTGTTGTCACATAAGGACTTACGGCGATTTGCCGGGCCTTTTTCGCAAGTCGTTATACCGTAAGGGTTTAGGTCAAAAGAAAGCGGGGCGACTGTATTGCCGCCCCTAGTTTCAGCGGGCCTTAGAATTCGTAATCGTCGTACTGGCCATGATCCCAGTCATCGCCATCCATATAGTCCTGCCATTCCGTATACTCGTCAGGCTGACCATCGTCTTCCCAGTCCTGATCGCATTCATCACACCACGCATCGAACTCAGCACGTTCAGCGTCGGTCATGCTCGCGAATGATTCCGGGGTTTCTTCGCAGCCGATGTTTTCGTCGAACTTGGACATTCTGAATCTCCTGTGAAAGTGATTGGGTTACACGTACATTGTAACATCCAGTCCGGTCCTGTCAAACACAAACAACAAGAAAATAATGAATTGACGTAACCCCTTGTCATATAACGACTTACGTCGGCGGGCCGGGCCTTCGACGTAACTTCTTACGCCGTAAGGACTTAGGTCAATTTCTCATTTTATCCTTTAAAGTAGCCAATACCTATTGACAAGAGGATCAGGAACGGGACGATTTCAGTCATTTTCAAGAACCCAATCAATTTCCGCCTTGCACAATCGACGCAGTTCGAATTCATCAATGTAAGGGGAATGATCAACGAACAGACGAGTAATTCCATCAGGGGCGACAACATTGCACTCAATCTTGGTAACATCTTCTTCGTAATCCCAATAGATCTCAACCTTATGGCCGCGATATTCAAACTTCATTTTAGATCCCCTTTATGTTGTGTTCCTGATTACTCTTTAATTGTAACATCTCAATCACAACTGTCAAACATAAAAAGCAAGAAAAAAAGAAAGTCATAAACCCTTACCACGTAAGGACTTAGGGCGAGTGGCCGGGCCTTCGACGTAAGTTGTTACGTCGTAAGGAATTACGGCGATTTCGAACTATTTTAACTTTTTTCTCAAATAGGACAGGCGTTCACTTGTGTGACAGGACTTTCCCTTTGTGGCTGCATAATACTGGGCATTTGTACCCTCATTATGCACCTTGACCGTCCATCCACTAATAAACTCAACAACACGTGAACTCATATTCACTCCTCAGATAACTTTGAAATTCTCGATTTTTGTGACCGTGAACGTCTTGACAATCCCGTTTGCGTCTTCCACTTTCAGGTAGAAGTTAGCCGTACCAGCAACGCCCACAAAAACAACTTTTCCAGCCCGATCCTTACCATTGTAAGTGAATTCGACGTTTGCATTCAGAAGCGTGGTGTTAACGACTGCCGTTGCCATGTCTCAAATCTCCGTTGTGTGGTTGACTCTTACGCTCTAATTGTAACATCCAGCCCGCTTATGTCAAACATAACTCCAGAAAAACTTACAATCTTTCGGGGAAAAATCCTTATCAACAATCTTGCGGATTTCATTGTCAACCTGAAAATATGAACCGTCCGATTCAATGGTGACGAGCTTCTGAAACTTGCGACCACTGTTCATAACGACGGTAATTCGGACTTTTTCGCTGATCATGTTGCTTTCCTTTTCTCTCGGGTATGCTTCAATTATACATTCTATATCGGCACCGTCAAGACATATCTTTTCTTTTTTCTTGCACTTTTTTTGGCACGGGATTTGCTAGGTCCGGTATGGCACGGCACTTGCGTTAGGAATCGTCGTAAACTCTTACCACATAACGACTTAGGGCGAGGGGCCGGGCCTTTGACGTAAATCGTTACGCCATAAGGACTTAGGTCTATGACCAGATAAGTTCGCGAGACTGAATGCTCAGCCTACACTGACTGATCAGCCTGTTCATGCTGGCATAACTGCCGGTTCCAATCACGGTAACATTACCATCAGAATCGACGATGATCGCTTCAAGGTATGTGCGGTTTCCATCGCACAATTCCTCGATGATGATCTGCCAGCCGTGAAGTTCTGCAAAGTAAACCATCTTGATTCCTTAGTGAGAGTTGTGGGCGTTTCATATATTATAAGGTCTCAAAACATCATGTCAAGCAAATAAGGTAAAAAAAACATTGGCACAAGAGTTGCTAACCTCCACGTGGTCTGGCCTACGATAAGATAATTATCCCCGCCACCCGCCCCCCAAGGGATGTGGTCTGTAGGACCACTACACTAAGGTGTACGTCCGTCCACCATAAGTGTACATCCGTCCACCATCCATCCATCCGTAGGTGGGGCCATTGTCGTAAGTCCTTATACCGTATAGACTTAGGGAAAGTAGTATGGGCCTTTCGACGTAAGTCCTTACGCCATAAGGGTTTACGTCGATTACCCCCTGCAAACATCGTGCCAATTCTGGGCGGGCAAATACCGTACCAATAAAAAAACCCCGGATTTCTCCGGGGTTTAGTGTTCATGAGTTCATATAACCAACGATAATCGCTAGTATACAAAGAACCACTATCATAGTTCTTCCATCGCACCAGAACGGATCGCTGCTGAACAATAGGCCACTTGATGAGCGTACAGTGCCACTTCGTTCACTTCGTACTGGATTTCACCACCGTTTTCAACCTGTTGCGAATATCGTGCCAAACGTGCCATCCGATCAGCCTTTTCCTGATCTTTTTTGACTTTCGGTTCCACTTCCTTACTGTAAATCCGTTCCAGTTCAGCCGGTGTGCGACCGTACACTTTGCCGTCAAGATGTCTTCGAGATCCAGTCTCAAAACGTTTTTCCTGATGATATCGGGACGGAAGCTGATCGTTTGGAATAACGATTGCATTGCACAGCGAATCATATGCCGATTGGCACAATTCCCGATCTTTCGGGTTCCGAATTCCGTTGATTTTTTCTTGCATCGTTTTCATTTTTCGTTCCTTGGTTAATTGACTCGTTCTGCCCATACCATATAGCACACACCGTACCAAACGGCGATCAAAGTTTTTTTTCGCATAACTCGTTAGCTCGTAAGGACTTACGAAATCTCAAATTTTCTCAAAAAAGTTTTTCTGGCCTACAAAGTGTGCAGATCCGCACACATCATGCACACTTCGACATAACTCGTTGTCATATAAGGACTTAGCATACTGTGCAGATCCGCACACACTGTGCGATGCCGCACACTGAACATTTGTATTTTATGTTTGGCACGGTACTTGCTAACTTCCACCGCTTGGCACACCGTTTGCGTTTAGAATCGTCGTAAACCCTTACTGTATAAGGACTTACGTCAAAAAGGGCGGGCGTTTTTCGTAAGTTGTTGCTACGTAAGGACTTACGTCGATTCCTAACGCAACTATCGTGCCAATCTAAGCCGCCTGCAAATATCATGCCAATAAAAAAAAGAAATAAAAAAACCCGGATTTCTCCGGGTTCGGCCTTGACTTTAGCCGATCTTGAAATCTTCCATTTTAGAGGAAGTAAAGGTCTTGACAATTCCATCGCAATCGACCTTGATGAACAGGCTACCTTCTTTCGAAGTACCGTATTCGACCACCTTGCCAGAGCGGGCCTTGCCGTTATAGGTGAAGCTAATGCTTACGTTCTTCGGGGCCACACAGCTTGCATTCGTCAGTTTCATGGTTCGTTCCTTTGTGTTAGTGATAGTATATTCTAGCATCCACTGAGCATGAGTCAAATCAGATCCGACCGTATTTCATGAGAATTCCAAGAAACGTTTCACCACGTCGAGCCATAAGACAGGCTACGTATACACGTACACCATACAGGCTAATGACCAAACGTGAGCACTTCAATACTTCCCGCTTCCTGATGAAACCACCCATTGCACTTCCTTTCGTTGATTATTAGATTCTATGCTTATTATCGGCACGAGTCAAGGATAAACTCAATAAAAAAAAGGAAAATAGTTTGGCACGGGATTTGCTAACTTCCACTGGCACGGCATTTGCACTAGGGACGATTGGCACGGCATTTGGGGTCGAAATCGACGTAAACCCTTATGACATAAGGACTTACGTCAAAAGCGGGGGCGTTTTTCATAAATCCTTTGGTAGTAAGGACTTACGACGATTTTTAGGGCACTTTTGTTAAGATTTTACCTTTGGCACGGCATTTGCAGGGCACGGTATTTGCACAGGACTAAAAGTGTACATTTGTTCACTAACGTTAGGATACAATAGTACACTAACACACTAGACACAAAAAAAAACGTGCTAGTGTACGATTGCACACTAGCACGTTAGAGTTATCTATCCTCCGTAAACGTCCCAGTCGGCAAAATCGGGAACGGGGGTAAAATGTTCATCAATCGCTTCCTTTGCCATGATGACCAGCGATTCTTCACTCATGTACGGTGAGTAGTGATCAAACCGAAAACGAGTGCCATCAGGACAAAATACGTCGCATTCATTCTTGATGCAATCCCCGTAATCGCAAGAATCGGTGATGATGGTAAAGCCACGGTAGTTAACGCTCATGGTCTAATTCCTTCTTAGGCAGACAGTGTGACGATCAGGTACTCGATCATTTTGAGTGTGTTGTCCGTTTCCCTTATGCTTTAATTATATGCTTAGTATCGTCCATCGTCCAGCGTGAACTCTACGTTTTTTCCGTTTTTCTGAAAATGGGGCCGGGGGGGTTTTATGTTCAAATGAACAGGTGGTGGAGGGGTTGTCATTCGCGGGGGTGGTTTAGACATTTCTCCACCCCTTAAATCAATATGTATTACCTGTACTACCTCTATCAGAGCGTAGCTCTTAGCACAGTGGCGTAGGCCACTAGCCACTAAATAATGAAAAATTTTCGCACATGGAGTATATAATACTATGTAGTAAACTGAAGATCCTATAAGGAGTTAACGAAGTTATGAAATGTATACCAGACTCAGGAGTGGCGAAAGCCATTGAACTTGAACTAAAAATTGAAGACCCGCAGAGGTCAAAAGCACTGGAGATTTTAAATGAAGAAACCAAATCAAGAACAGAACCAGATAATTCTGGATGTGATCGATAAGATAGCACCGCGTTATTCTTTCGGGTATTATGAGGTTGATGATATAAAACAGGAAGCTTACTTATTAAGTGTTGAAGCCTTCCAAAAATATGATGAATCCCGCCCACTAGAAAATTTCATATCGAAACACTTATCTAACAGATTGAAAACACTTCGCCGCGACAAATATCAAAGACCGGGAAGTAGTGATGAATCCAAAAAAATGTTAATGGATTTAAGTGAATATACAATATTGCCGGGATTACATCCTTCATATAGCCCGGAAATTGAAGAGAGACTTTCAACAAAAGAAGCCTTAGAATTTGTAATGGAAAATTTGCCACCATCTTTAAGAAATGATTTTATGCGGCTGGCCAATGGGGTTACTATTCAGTCATATAAGAAGGCGGCTCTTTTTGATAGAATAAAGGAGATTTTAGATGAAGACTGGTAGGTTATCAAGGGCGGAATGGCTTTTCATTGAAGAGAATGCGGAAAAAATGAGGCCGGAAGAAATTGCGGCAAAATTAGAGCGGGATATTGACCCGGTTTTGAAATACCTGCGGAAGATCGGCAAGGCGGGCGACAAGATACAAAATTTAAAAGTGCAGGCGGAATATGACATTAAGTCTCGCCCATACTGGAAGGAGCTAAAGGCTCAATTCACTGATGATGAACTTGACCTTTTCTTGTATCACTGGACTCAGATAGTAGCCCAGTTTAGGAAGGACGTTCTAGCCACGGAAGAACTACAAATTGTCGATACAATAAAACTGGAAGTATTAATGAATCGGGCACTTCGTGAACAACAAAACTCTATGCAGCGAATAGTGGCACTTGAGGCTTTGTTAGAAGAAGAATTAAGCCGCGATCCCGATCAACAGGATAGAGACGCAATTATGTCTCTGGATAGACAGATTGCATCGTTAAGGGCGGCAAAAGAATCACTGTCACGGGAATTTAAAGATTTACATACCAAGAAAGCGGGAATGTATAAGGACTTAAAGGCTACTCGTGAACAGAGAATTCAAAAGCTGGAAGGTAATAAGGAAACGATGGCGGGCTTAATTGAAAAAATATTAAGAGACCCGGAATTCTTTGAGGAACAAGGAAAAGAGATGGAAAAAATGAGGCTGGCAATGCAAAAGCAGCAAGAGGAACTGGGGGATTATCATAAGTATTTGGACGGCGAAATTGATAGGCCGTTCTTAACACCGGAGACAGTAAAATGAAAGATGAACTAACAAAGGAATATCAGGACATAGTTAACACACCACCAAAAAAGGACTGGAAAAAATGAAGGCAATTATTACGGGGGTTACGGGACAAGACGGATCTCACTTGGCGGATTTACTGCTGAGTAAAGGATATGAAGTAGTGGGCGTTGCCCGTCGCTCATCCTCAAATAATAAAGAGAGAATCCGGCATATACTGGGGCATGAACGATTCACGCTTGAAGAGGCGGATATCACGGACCCCTATAGCTTTTTACTTTTATTGAAAAACCACCCGGATGTGGATGAACTCTACAATCTGGCGGCACAATCCCATGTTGGAACGTCTTTTGATCAGCCGGGTATTACTTGGGATGTTACGGGAAAAGGGGTTATCAATATACTTGAGGCGTTAGTATCCCTTAATATGGTCCACGTTAAGTTTTATCAGGCCAGTTCAAGTGAAATGTTTGGGGCCAGTTATGATGCAAGAAATGAAGAAAAGTATCAGGATGAAAATACAAAGTTTTTGCCGCAATCTCCATATGCAATCGCTAAGTGTGCGGCACATTATACCGTAAGATTGTACCGCGAGGCTTATGGGATTCATGCATCTTCCGGCATCTTATTTAACCATGAGTGCGTTACCGGATATACGCCAATAATCTATAAAATAGATAATAATATTCACATTGACTGCATTGAAGACTTTTTTACAAAGTTTGTTCCGGGTGATAAAGGTAGAGTTCCACAAGGCATTCAACTGTGGGATAAAAATGGATGGGTTGATATTAGTTATGCTTCTTCATTTAAGCACGATACCGTGAATGACAATAAGGGCTTGAGAGTTGTTAATTCAAGAAATTCTGTTTACTCTGTTACAAATGACCATATTTGCATTTTGGAAGACGGATCGGAAGAACCTTCTAAAAATTTACAGGTTGGCGATAAGGTAAAAACGGTTGCCTATCCAGAATCTCAAGTATCTGAAAATCTTCCATTAGATTTTTGCGAAATGCTTGGAATGATTGTTGGCGACGGTCATATCAATGGTAGACATGGACATTTTACTAACAAAGATGGATCTTTACGTAAAAGATTTGCTGAACTATGGTCTAAGTATTGTGGGAATACAAATTATTACCCATCTGTATCTGGATTTACTGAGGGCTTGATTGGTAGGTTAGATCTAAAGGAAGTCAAATTATTACAAGATTATGAAGTTTATACAGTATTGGTTGATGTATTTGGTCATAGGTATAAAAAAGTACCGCATCAAATATTAAATAGCTCTGTTGACTGTATGGAAGCATTTTTAATCGGATATAATTCTTGCGATGGACTCAAGGCCAATTCTTGCACTTACCAATTTAAGAATTTCAAAACCAATTCTCCTGTACTAGCTTCTGGATTGCTCTTTTTGGTTAGTAAGGTTACTGGTCAAAAGTATAATATCACAGTAGAAGAGTCTTGGAGTCATGGCAAACAGCAACTATATTACTCTATTAATTTATTGTCCGATAGAGAATCATCTATAGAAAAATATAATAAAGTTCGACTTCTTTTAGATATTGGGATTGCACAAAGGCAGATTCACAGAGAAACCGGCATTAGCAGATCTTTTATTAGAAAAGTATCTAATGGATATGTTCCATTTAATACTCACCATCTTGAATTATGCTCAAATGAAATCAAAAAAATTATTGATATCCCAAATTATGAAGGAAGACTGTTTGATTTAGCGACATCTAGTGGAACTTTTCATGCTGGCATTGGACAGGCCGTAGTACATAACTCTCCAGTACGTGGAGAGAACTTCGTAACCCGCAAAATTACTAAATGGATTGGGGAGTTTAAAAATTGGAGTATATCCCAGTGTGCAAATAGATATGATGCCGCATCCGATTCTGATAACATTATTGGATTTAAACATACTATACTTGACACCAGAAGAGTTGGATCTTTCCCAAAACTCCGATTAGGTAATTTAGACTCATATAGAGATTGGGGATATGCGGGAGATTATGTTGAGGCTATGTGGATGATGCTGCAACAGAATCGTGGTGACGACTATGTTATTTGTACGGGCGAGACCCACAGTATTCGCGATTTCCTAACTGCTTCTTTTTCTTTTATTGGAATTGATAACTGGGAAGATTATGTGGTGATTGACCCCAAATTCTACAGACCGGCTGAAGTTGACTATTTAAGGGGTGACTGTAGCAAGGCTAGGAGAGTATTGGGGTGGGAACCTAAACACAGTTTTGAAGACCTAGTTAAAATGATGGTGGAGCATGACACGAAGGAATTACTCTGACCCGGAGTATAAGAGGGTGAGAAAGTATGTTTTAAAAAGAGATGGGCGTAAATGTCAAATGCCGGATTGCGGTTCCAAGGTCCGGCTAAACGTCCATCATGTTATTCCTTGGTCTAAAGCTTCTTCTTTGAGATACGACACGCGGAATTTAATCACGCTGTGTAGAAAATGTCACGATTCAATTAAAAATATCGAACATCATTACGTATCTCTGTTTAACAGAATAATAGACGAGAACGAAAAATGAACATTATACAAGATACGCGAGAGAAAAACGGCTGGGACTTTATCTTTAGTGATGATGAGATAACCAGAGCCGGATTGAAGTGCGGCGATTATACCACAGATAAATTGGAGGATCTTGTCCGAATAGAAAGGAAAGCCTCAAGCGGAGAACTTTACGGCAATTTATCAGCACAAAAAGCTAAGGATCGATTCTATCGCGAATTAGAAAAGCTGGAAATGTTTGAGTTCGCCTACATAATCTGTGAGTTTCCAGAGAGTCGCATATACGAATTCCCACGGAACTCCGGTATACCAAGAACAACGCAAAAGTATATAAAGATAGGAAGTAAATACTTCAGAAAACTTATACATAATATTACGAAAGATTTTAACGTAGAAATTTTGTTTTTTGATGACAGGGATGAAGCCGAACAGTTTACACACAGTCTTTTTCATTGTTTAGAATCTTCTCTATTGGAGTAATATATGGAATGGTTATCTTCATTTCTTTATTCTATCGCGGAATTTATCCCCAGACTTCTCCATGTTACGGAAGACATGGTTTGCTTGAAAATGGGTTGGGGTGGTCATATTGAATTATATCCCGGATACCACTTTTATTGGCCGCTAATTCACGAAATTAGATCCTGTTATTCAACCCGACAGGAACTTGATTTGCCGGAACAAATACTTTCCTCAGTCGATGGGGAGACGGTACTTGTTTCTGTTTCTATAGTTTATAGGGTTACAGATGTAGTTAAAGCCCTAATAAAAACTCAAGACTATGAATCTACCGTTATGGAGGTTGCTCAGCGGGCGGTTCAGGCGTCTATTACAACAAACGATATAAACACTATTCTTAGTCACGATTCAGATTTTGATAACTCGCTTGCGAAAGTTATGCAAAAAGATCTATGCGATTATGGACTGGTTGTTGATAATGCCTTTTTCACATCAGCGGCAATCACAACCCCATATCATATATCGGGACTATATATTCATATTGGAGATAAATAATGCCCAAATATAAGACATTAACCCCTGATATAATCAGAAAGCTAAATGATGCGTGGCTGGGGATTGATGTAGATCACGATTCAGTAATGAATCCACTTGAAATATTAAGAACTGATGACCCGGACGAGTTCCACAAAAAAATGACGTGGCTTTTAATGCAGCCCGATTACTTTTCCTTTTTGTGTAAGCACATTCTTAACATAGAACTCCTTCCGTTTCAGTGTCTGATTCTAAAAGAAATGTGGTCTAGAAAATTCCCAATGTTAATCGCTACCCGTGGTGGTGGTAAAACATTCTTACTTTCTCTTTATTGCATACTTCGGGCACTGTTAATGCCGGGACGTAAAATAGTTGTTGTTGGTGCCGCGTTCCGTCAGTCTAAGTATCTATATGAATACATGGAAAAAATATGGAGAGAATCTCCTATTTTGAGAGACTTATGTGATCAAAACAGCGGACCAAGAGCCGGTGTTGATATGTGTAAGATGATAATCAACAACAGCACAATTGTGGCACTTCCTATTGGTGACGGTCAAAAAATTAGAGGTCAAAGAGCAAACGATATCGTTGCCGACGAATTCGCGTCAATGAGTCGTGAAATCTTTGAAAACGTTATTGCTGGTTTCGCCGCAGTTTCTGCATCCCCTTCAGAAAACGTAAAAAAGGTTGCGGCTTCCAAAAAGGCTGAAGAACTTAATGTTGATGGAGACGTTTTTGATGCCTTCTATAATAAGGACTCATTTGTTTTTGCTGATAAGAGTAACCAGATCATTCTATCGGGAACCGCATTCTATGATTTTAACCACTTTGCTGACTACTGGAAAAGATGGAAGACAATCATTGAAACAAAGGGTGATCCAAAAAAGATTTCCGACAATGTGTTTTCGGGAAATGAAGTTCCAGACCAGTTTAGATGGGATGACTATTCAGTAATCAGAATTCCGGTTGATCTAATTCCAAAGGGCTTTATGGATGAAGGGCAGATTGCCCGCTCAAAAGCTACCGTTCATAATGGAATTTATCTTATGGAATTCGGGGCCGTTTTCGCAAAGGATAGTCAGGGTTTTTTCAAGCGAAGCCTAATCGAGTCCTGTGTGGGAACGGACACTAAGCCAATAAAACTGGCATCAGGCGATGTTTATTTTGATCCAATCCTAAAAGGGTCTTCAGACAAGAAATACATAATGGGAGTTGACCCGGCTTCTGAAGTTGACAATTTTAGCATAATCGTGCTTGAAGTCAACCCGGATCATAGAAGGGTTGTATATTGCTGGACTACAACCAGAAAAGATCATATTGAGCGTGTCAAGTTGGGGGTTACGGAAGAGGATAACTTTTACTCTTATTGTGCAAGAAAAATAAGAACACTCATGGACGTTTTTCCAATTCAGCATATCGCTATGGATGCTCAGGGTGGCGGTATTTCAGTTGCTGAAGCGTTGCACGATTCAAAGCAATTGAAGCCGGGAGAAATTGCGATTTGGCCGGTAATTGATGATGATAAGCCGCAGGAGTCAGACAATCAAAGCGGTCTCCATATTATTGAACTTTGTCAATTCGCCAAATATGACTGGTACTCAGAAGCAAACCACGGAATGAGAAAAGACATGGAAGACAAGATTCTCCTATTTCCACGGTTTGATCCGGTAACGATTGGCCTTTCTATAGAACAGGACAAGGTTCGTAACAGATTATACGACACCCTAGAAGACTGTGTTATGGAAATTGAAGATCTAAAAACGGAGCTTTCATTGATTGAGGTTACGGTTACGCCCGCAGGTAGATTTAGGTGGGATACGCCAGAAGTTAAGATCGGAGTAGGCAAGAAAGAAAGAATGAGGAAGGATAGATACTCGTCATTACTAATGGCAAATATGGCCGCTAGAACAATGGCTAATCAAATAACCTCAGAATATCAAATAGCTTTGGGTGGTTTTGCCGTAGTCGATTCATCAAACAAAAAGAACAGGGGAACTCCCGGATTTACGGGACCGGCTTGGTTTACTGAGCAGATGAACGGCATATATTAGACCCTTTGGAGTATAAACAAATGTTAATTCGATTGTAATTGCATTACTTATAAAAGGGTTCAAAATGGCAGACAAAGAAGACGGTCCAATCAAGGACGTTAAGAAAATTCCGGGTTATTTGTATTGGGGCGATGACGATGTATCAAGAGATGCGGCATTTTTAAAAGCTGGTGAAAATATTGATTCTTATGACGGCATTAGAAGTGCAACGGCAAGTCATAGGTCTTTTCTAAATATCGAACCAAATATCTCAGTAAGACCTTCGTATACAAGAGATGACTATTACGGTTTTAGACCCTCTGAAGAACCGGCATCAAAAGTCAAGAAGTCAATCAAGCAATGTATGGATGCCTACGATAAGGTTGGTATTATTAAAAACGTTATTGATTTGATGGGCGATTTTGCTTCTCAGGGGATCACAATCAATCATAAGAATCCAAAGGTTCAGAAGTTCCTAAGAAAGTGGTGGGAAAAGGTTGGAGGCTCAGAACGCTCTGAAAGATTCCTAAACATATTATACCGTACCGGAAACGTTGTTGTATACCGCAGAACCGCGAAAATGAAAAGAAAAATTCGCGAAGAAATGTCAAAGGGTGCGGACATTGAAATTCAGGTGGACAAGGTTTTAAAAAACGAAATCCCGTTTAGGTACAGCTTTTTAAACCCGCTAATGATGCACGTTGAAAACGATCAAACCGGTCTTTTTGATGGCAAGCCGATATACACACTAAAATTATCAGCATCTCTAAAAAAATCACTAAAAAAAGATAAGGAGTTGCTTGCAAGTCTTCCAAGAGAAATTCAGGAAGCGATAAAACAAGATTCTGAATACATACCGCTAGACCAATCTAAGCTAAAAACATTCTTCTATAAAAAGGATGATTGGCAGCTTTGGGCTAATCCAATGATTAGTGCTATTATTGATGACATAATCATGCTTGAGAAAATGAAGCTCGCTGATATGTCCGCACTAGACGGAGCTATTTCTAATATCAGATTATGGAACTTTGGTAGCTTAGAGCATAAGATTTTACCAAACAAGCCAATGATGGACAAGCTTCGAAATATCTTGGCAAGTAATGTCGGCGGTGGAACAATGGATTTGATCTGGGGTCCAGAATTGACTTTCACCGAAAGCAATACTCAGATTTATAAGTTCTTAGGTATGGAAAAATACAATCCGGTTTTAAATAGTATCTATGCCGGTCTTGGTGTTCCTCCAACCCTAACGGGACTTGCCGGTCAGAGCGGCGGCTTTACAAATAACTTTATCTCTCTCAAAACACTGATTGAGAGATTAGAGTATGGTCGAGATATGCTCATGAGGTTCTGGAATGACGAACTTCATAACTTGCAAAAGGCTATGGGTATTAAAGAACCGGCAGAACTTCATTTTGATTTTATGGTTCTTTCTGACGAAGCGGCTCAAAAGAATCTTTGGTTATCACTAGCAGATAGAGACGTTATTTCAATTGAAACGCTAAGAGAAAGACTTGGCGAAACAAACGATATTGAAAACGCTAGAATCAAAAGAGAGTCTACTGATAGAAAGAAAAAGAAAATGCCGCCAAAAGCCGATCCATTCCACAATGGAAATATCGAGAGCGAATATGCCAAAATTTCATTACAGCGTGGTGAGTTAGGCATAGAAGATCTTACGGATATTACTCCTAAGAACCCATTCGCCCTAGAAAAAATGAATCAGCAAATGCAAGAAAAGAAACAAAGTAAGGATAACGGCAGACCTAAGTTTTCCGAGGATAAAAAACCAAGAAAACAAAGAAGAGTATTACCAAAGAGCAATCCTTCACAGAGAGAACAGGCGGCAATGATCCTGTGGGCAAATTCCGCACAGGCAAAAATATCAGACATATTAACGCCCGCACTTCTTCAGCATTACGGCAAGAAAAACCTAAGAGAACTAAGCAGAGAACAAGCGGCAACCGTTGAAAAAATCAAGTTCCGTACACTATGCTCTACTTCTCCTTTTACTGAAATAACGGACGAGGTTGTGTGCAAATGCCTTGAGAGTTCAAAGGATATTGACATCGATATTAAGAGGTCAGTTGTTGAATTAACTAGAGATTTTGTCATAAAGAACAACCGAAATCCTTCATTCGATGAGGCACGTTCTATCAACGCAATTGCCTATGTTTTTAATTTTTTTTCTGAAAACTAACTTTTTGGAGTATTAATTATCGAAGGGTAAAATTATGAAAATATATCAACACGAAATTAATGACGGTTTATCAGATGCGATTGAGGGCGGTAACGTTATCGCTTTTCAGTGCGATCTAAAACACTCATTGATTGAACAAGAGTTTGCTAAGAAAGTATTAGCGGGAATAGGTGAAAACCTTGGTTTTGCTAGTTGCACTCAGGAAGACCTTTATTACCTAAACTCGGTTCTAGTTTCTGCGGGATGGAATAAAAACGATGATGTTTTTTCTTCATCAGAACTGTGGAACGCTAGACATACACCGGTAAACAAACAGTTTAACATGATGCATGATGAAACTGATATTATCGGACATATTATTAAGTCAGTTGTTGTTGATGAAAATGGTTCTGTTGTTCCCGAAGAGACTGAAGAATCAGAACTACCCGCTAAGATTGATATTATCACAAACGCGGTTATGTATAAAACTTGGTCCGATCCACTACTAAAAGCTAGGGTTCAAGACCTAATCGAAGAAATTGAAGAAGGCAAATGGGCCGTATCAATGGAATGTGTTTTCAAGGGTTTCGACTATGCGGTAGTTGATCCGACCGGAAGACAAACAGTCGTTGAGAGAAATGAAAACACCGCCTTCTTAACTAAGCATTTGCGTGCATACGGTGGAAGCGGCTCATACGAAGGATACAAAGTTGGAAGAATGTTAAAAGCGTTCTTTTTTTCTGGCAAGGGACTTGTTGATAATCCAGCAAACCCACGCAGTATTATTTTAAGTAAGGATGTTGACCCCTTCGATTCTACGGTCAACGTTAATGTAACCAATTTTCTTACCGCTATGGAGAAAGATATGAGCAAAGATATCGATCTACAGGCCGAACTTGATGCTGCTAAAGCACAGGTAGAGTCTGTTAGAGAAGAACTAAAGAAAGAGAAAGATGAGGCTGTTGCTTCAGTTCAGGCTAAGTTAACAGAGTCTGAAGCAAGTGTTGCCTCATTAAAAGAAGAAGTTTCCAGTCTAACAGAGACTGTTGCTTCTTTAACTAAAGAAAAAGAGTCACTAGAAGCCAGCAATAATGATCTAAAAGAATCTCTAGTTGCAGCTACTAATGACCTAACCATTTCACGACGTAAAGCTCAGCTAATTCAGGCCGGTGCTTCAGAAGAGAAAATCACTGAACTACTTACCACGTTCGCTAACGCTGATGATGAAATGTTTAATTCTGTTGTTGCCTTAATCGTTCCAGAAAAGCCAGCAGAAGAAAAAGAAGAAGAGGTAGAAGCTGAAGTCTCTGAAGAAGAGGAAGAAGATGTTACCGCTTCAGATCTAGACGATGTTGAGGAAGTTGAAGATCCAGCACTTGCGTCAGCAGATGATAACAGTGATGAAGAACAAGCTATTGCCTCAACTTGTGAATGGATTAAAAACTCAGTTCTAAATTCAACCAAAAACAAAAAATAAGGGGTTTAAATATGGCTTTAAAAGGTGATCGTCACGAATTAGACACAGACATTTCCTTTTTCATCAATGAAACGGCTGAAAAAGGTCAGGTAGTATCAGTTAGCACTCAGGGTTCTGGTGCTGCTATGGATAGTTCTGCGGCTCTATGTACTGTTGCTGCTGAAGCGTCAGGTGCTCTTCCACTAGGTATCATTCTTAACGATGTTGTTAACCTAGACTTGACTCGTCAGCACATTAACTGGCATAAAGATGAAGTTCAGCAGGGCGGTAAGGTTACTATTCTCCGCAAGGGATTTGTTGTTACCGATCAGATTTCTGGTACTCCAACTGCTGGTGCAACTGCGTATGTTGCTGATAGTGGAAAAATTTCCGCTACGCAAGATGGTACTGCTGTAGCTATTGGTTCATTCTTGTCAACCAAGGATGCTGATGGTTACGCTAAAGTAGCAATCAATCTACCTTAATCCAAAAAAAGAAACAGGAGAATAAAATATGTCATTTTTAACTAAACCAGATGAATACTTCATCGAGTTACTAAGACGTTCCGCAGATCCAGACAAGAACATTAGTCTTGCTGCACAAGATGAAATTGCCAAGGCTATTCAGACACCTTTGCGTGAAGGCGTTTTGAGTGGCGATATCGCTTCAAGCATCTTCGAAAGAATGCAGTTTGAACCGGGTATGTCAACGGAGTATCCACTTGATCTTCTATCTCCCGGAGATGAAGACGATCATGTTGCTTACACCATTCCTAACCACGGTCGTATTCCAGAACGTGCTGTTGAAGGCGACTACGTAATGATTCCAACCTATTCAATCGCTTCTGCAATTGACTGGACTTTGCGATACGCTCGTGAAGCACGTTGGGACATTGTTGCTCGTGCTACTCAGGTTCTAGAAGCCGGATTCGTTAAGAAAATGAACGATGATGGTTGGCACACCGTACTAGCCGCTGGTGTTGATCGTAACATTCTTGTTTACGATGCTGATGCTGCTGCTGGCCAGTTCACCAAGAGACTAGTTTCTCTTCTAAAGGTTGTTATGCGACGTAACGCTGGTGGTAATACCGCTTCTGTTAAGCAGGGTCGCCTAACAGACATCTTCCTAAGCCCTGAAGGTGTTGAAGATGTTCGTAACTGGGGTGTTGATCAGTTGGATGAAATGTCACGTAGAGAAGTCTATGTTTCATCTGACGATGGTGGTTCACTAACCAGAATCTTTGGTGTTAACCTTCATGCTCTTACTGAGTTTGGTGAAGGTCAGGAATACCAGACCTACTACTCAAGCGATCTAAGCGGTTCACTTGGACCTAGCAGCGACGTTGAGCTAGTTATCGGTCTTGATCTTTCCTCAAATGATAGCTTCGTAATGCCAATTAAGCAAGAAGTTACCATTTATGCAGATGACAGCCTACACCGTCAGCAGAGAGCCGGTCTATACGGTACTGCCGAAATCGGTTTCGGATGTCTAGATAACCGTAGGGTTCTTGTTGGAAGCTTCTAAGAGTCCTTTATAATACGATGATGGGGGTACGGATGAGGATTACTTATCCTGCCCCCATTTTTTTTAGGAATCAAAGATGTATAAATATGCAAAAGTAGATACTGATACTGGCGAAATTCTTGAAATGATGGTTAAGCACCCAAGACTTGACAAGGGTGAAAAAATGATTGGATGGCCGGATAATATAAGAATTTTTCCACTGGTTTATGGAGACAGACCATCGCCGGATGGATTCAATAGAACTGTTCAGCTAAATCCAGTCCTTGATATCAATAAAAAAGAAGTGTACATTGGTTTTGGAACCGAATCAATTGACATTGCACTGAAGAAAGACTTGGTTAAAAGTAAGGCCGGTGAAATTATTTTAGAGCATTTGCCCGAATGGAAGCAAAGAAATTTAATTGCCGGAAGTTTAGTTAAGTTGGCTAATTTTGGACAAAAAGACGTAACCGCACTTCAGTTGTGGGCTTGGGTTGATTCTGTAAGAAGTCACAGCAATTTATTGGAAGCGGCTTTAGATAATGGGGAAAATGTAGATTTAGAACAGGGTACTAGTGAAACAGTAGTTTCTGGCTGGCCAGTATTTCCCGTAATATAGGTATTTGAGTTATGTCATTTAAAGTGTTCGATAGAGTTAAAGAA
>Ga0196901_1000644_pt1 | contig 17988 bp, 26 predicted proteins | sample CB_VirMetaG_FD_169099 | JGI IMG/M metagenome (GOLD analysis project Ga0196901, IMG submission 169099) | Freshwater to marine saline gradient viral communities from Chesapeake Bay - CB_1504_1 Viral MetaG (v3) (version 3) | ecosystem: Environmental > Aquatic > Marine > Coastal | place: USA... | reverse complement strand
GCTCAGGGGGGTCGGGTTGTTCTGTCCTTCGGCTCGGCTCCCCATCTTTTTTCTCACTAGCATGATTGGCCATGACAAGCATTCATGGCATGTTCATGATGCGGGGCTTATGCCCCCCCGGACAGTGGCCTAACGGCCCCCGCCGGGATTTTTACATAGCATATTGATTACAAGTATCATGGTATATATTATATTAGATGTTGGAGGTTTTTGGACATAAATGGACAATCTAGGTAATATAGGTACCACTATTTGGGAGGGTGTTGTGATGGAGCCTAGTTCTAGTATTATTGCCCTGCGGTTGAGGGGGTATCACAGGACGACATTCGAGTTCCAGGGTATTGGGCTCGAAATCAAGAGTGGGAGCAAGTTTGACAGGGTGATCGACTTTAGGGCTTTGCCGAAGTCATGGGGGTGGGTCAACAGTCTCGGGATCGTCTCTTTGGATAATCCGTTGTACCCTTCGGAAGAGAACACGGTTTATTATCTTGATCGACGAGGGTTTGAGTGGATCATTGGGGTCGGTGTGCCGTCCAAGATCGATAGTCACTACGGGGCCAAACCAGAGAAGGTGGCCTTGGTACGAGACTTCCAGCTGGAAGACATGTTCGAGTTTTGCAAGGCGACGGGTCAAGAGGCGGTCCTAGTGGGCGAGCCTGGGGGAGTCTTTGGCCTGCATGTTGGACAGCCAATGCATCTTGTTTTTGAGAGAGGTGGAAGGAGTTCTTATGAATGGGAAAAGGAAGGTAGACCCAAGGGTACGGGTGCAAAGCCGCAAGATAGTCACTACTCGGGGTCATCGTTTCTCGAAACGATACGTCGAATTGGATCAGAAGGATGAATTGACCCTGGATGAGGCCAGGGAGCTTGCTAGAGAGAAGTACGAAGCTCCGATGGTGCTGAAGTCCTCAGGAAGGCCCTCAGGAGGCAATCTGCCGTATCGCGAGCTGATTCCGATATGGAAGATCAGAAAGGACGTTCGAGCCGTTAGAGGGCGAATACGGAAGCTTGAGGACCGTGTCTGGTGCTTCTACATGGCCATGGGGGTTGAGCTTCCAAGTTGGCGGGTCAAAGAGCTGGTTAAAGGACAGAAGGAATACTTCACAGACGATGAGGCGATGCGGGTTTACAATACCGCTCTTGCCTTGATGGAGGACTGTGGGGTATAGTTCGCTTTTCACTTCTGGGGAGGGGTGGTTCAACCGTGGATTATGTGCGAGTAAGGATACCTGCTGGGGTTGATCTCAGCAGCATATTCACATCAAAGGCAGTGAGGGAACGGGCAGCTTGGTTGATGGGGCATATCATCAACAGGCAATGCCATTATTCTTTCGAGGAGGGGTGGGCTCGTATTGCGTCGGGCACCATTCGCTACATTTGTGGTGATTCCAAGTATCAGCATTTGATCTTGTCGGCTCTTAAGAAGCATAAGATCTTGGAATGCGATGATAGCTATATTGCAGGACTAAAGACCAAAGGTTACCGAATCAATTTTGATTGTTTTGGGAACTTTAAGCATGACGCGACCATCAGTGAGAAGCGTCGTCTCGCGAGGATTGTTGCATACGACATAACAGTACCTACTGTTGTAAAGACATACCGCAGGCTGGAGGCCGAGAATTGGGGAAAGGAGAAAGTGCGGTGGGTGCCATTTCACCATAAAGTTCTCGACAATCTGCAATTGGTCTCGCTGGATCGATTCGAGGCGGAGAAGTATTTGCAGCATTGCTTAAATAGCCCAAATGAAATGTCGACGGAGGCGGCAAACATTATGGGGCTTCAGATTGACCAGATTCTTTCTGATCAAGAGCGTGAGGTGACTATCAGCAAGACAGGTCGGGTTTATACTCCGCTGTGCCGGCTGAAGTCTTGGCTGCGAAGATGCATGATGTTCAAGGGGAAGCACTGCATTGCCCATGATATAAGGGCATGTCAGCCAACATTGTTAGCAGCTCTGATGGTGGGCATGGCGAGTGGGTCTAGTGGTTTCCTTGTAAGTGATGGCCTTGCTTTGCGGCAACGCACATTGGGCATTAAGATGGCCTGCTTGAAGAACGTGACGATCAGCGAGGAGGCTGCTTGTCGTTTTAGAGATCATGTCGAAAGCCATGACATATATCAGACAATCATCTCCGCACTGCGCAAGCAGGGCCATGTCAGAAGCCGTGATGATATAAAGCGTTCTTTTATGCGTGACATCTTTGCGAAGAAGTCATCTTACATAAGCATTGAAGAGAACTGCTTTAGCGTTCTTTTTCCTGAGGTGCATGAGCAAATCAAGGCAATCAATCTGACTGACTACAGAAACCTGATAAACATTATGCAGTTCCTTGAGTCAGAAATTGTGATACACGACGTTTTAAGAAGGGCACATGATCGTGGATGTCGGGGATACTTTACAGTTCATGATTCAATTTACGTTAATCCAGATTACAGCCATCTTGTTATGGACGGGTTTTCGGCTGCGTCAAAAAAGATCGGTGTAAACTTAAGCATAGAGCGTTCAGCTGACATTCAGCAAAGCAGATGGGAAGCCACTGAGAGTCGTGTTGAGACTCGCGATTTGATTGCAGAGATTGGGATTTAAATTAGAGAAAAGAAAAGTGGCACTAGAAGGAAAGCTTAAAATGAAAACGATTGTTGAAACGACTGGTGGTGGACTAGAGGGCTTGCTGGGAGAACGCATCACAGTATGGTGCTGCAACTACATCTACGCAGGCGTGCTGGAGGGCGTTGGGGATCATGATATCAAGCTCACCGATGCTAGTATTGTGTATGAGACTGGACCGATTACAGATTCTGGATTTGAAAACGCAGAGAAACTGCCGAGCGATTGGTATGTCCGCACCTCAGCGATTGAAAGCTACGGGGTGATGCGATGATGCTAAGAAATAGGTCTAGGTCTTGGTGTTGGGCTGGGTCTGTGTCTAGGTCTGGGTCCGGGGCTAGTTCGAGGTCTTGGTCTAGGTCTGGGCCTATGTCTATGTCTATGTCTATGTCTAGGTCCAAGTATAGGTCTAGGTCTTGGCCTTGGTGATGACTTAACAACTGAAACAACGGTACTAAACGCCGCCACTTATTAATAAGTACCGACACATTTTTACTGGAGGGATTGAAATGACAATGCCACACCTTGAGAATTGCCCACATGACAGTAACGGATGGTGCCTTGACTGCGTTAAGAGGATGCACGATAGGCTAGAAACCATGGAGTTTACTGCCAATATGATGTACGACATCAGTGGTGAGCAGAGAAAGACTATTCGGTACTTGCTAGATAAATTGGGATCACCTGTTGGGCAGGATGAGTAAGCAGCGTCCAAAGTGTTACAGTTATTAAAACAGAAAGAGGGTCTGAAATGACACAGGTACGCTTTACCTGGGGGGAACTGCGAGACATAGCAGCTATTATGGAACTACTGGACAGTCAGTCTAATGGCGATGCAATCAGCCAGTTCGCTGGCGGAACTCTTGAGTGGTTTACCGCGAACGAGTGCGAGGGGTGGATCGAGTGGGACGACGACCAGTTCTGGTTTGTGCCAGCATCGAACATCGCCGCTGGAGAACTGGATGAGTACCGCGATTTGCACAAAAAGAACCAGGAGGAAATCTATAGGCTGCGAACGCAGGTAGGCCAATTTACTGAGTTACTTGACGATGGCTATACAAACTGGGGATGGCAGCACTCGTGGACGGCTGAACGACAAATGCAGTTTGACACATTGAATAGAAGGCCAGGGTGGGTATCGAATACATTCAGAGACTACGAAATGCACTGGAACACTCATCACAAAGTGTTCTATCGAGTAGCCAGCGAAGATATTGACATTGAGGCACGCCAGCAGGCTTTGGATGAACTGACCGAGCAGGCTGAAGAACTGGATATGGGGTACTAACAGTCGGGGTTTGTAGCCGACATATTCCTACTGGAGTGGGAGCCATTGATATTTATGTACCATGCGAGCCTTGCGAAAAGTGCGGGGCCTATATTATTTACACAGATGAGGAAGCCTTGATACGGTGCGAAGCTTGCAAGCATCCGAGGCCTGTTAAACATGGCAAAGAAGAAACAGAGTTTTGCGAAACTAACAAAAGATTACCTCCAACTGCACGGAGCAGCGCACATCGAAAAAACCGAAACCTTTAATGCCTTTGGTCGCAACAAAAACGACCTATTCGGTTTTGCAGATTGGACTGCCATTATGGATTTCGAGTTTCCTGAGTTTTGGTTTGTCCAGGAAACAAGTCGTAGTAATATATCTGCTAGGAAAAAGAAGATCTGCAACTCTGGGATTGCTCGCCTAATTGTTGATAACTTAATGGCAAAGATCATAATCCTTGGATGGGATAAGGACAAAGATGGCAAATGGCGTGTTAAAAAGGTTGAGATCAAAGCTGAAGACATTGTCGCAGGATTTCTCGCCGCTGGCGAACCTGAAGAACCTTATTGGAAGGAAGGCTGAAAAAGTCATGTCCACATTTTTAGAAAAATGGTTGGTCGCTGCTCTTGGGTCTTGGAAGACGACGGCTCTTGGCCTGCTTGGCCTTGGTGCTGTACTGACAGCAGAAGGGTTGCGTCTTCTTGACGGTGATCCTGAGACTGTGGCAAACTTGGAGGCAGTGTTGGTTGCACTGTCTGTGTTTTTTGGTTTGTCGTTAGCTAAAGATGACGACAATTAATTTATCTGAGAGAGGGACGTAGTATGCCAAGTGCAAACAGTGTTGTTCTTGTGGGTCATATCACAAGAGACCCAGAAGTGAAAAACCTCAGTGGCGACCTCAAAGTTCTTGAGCTAGGGGTCGCGGTGAACAATCGAGTAAAGAAGGGCGGCGATTGGATCGACGAACCATGCTTTATCGATTGCACAATTTGGGGGCGACAGGCAGAGTATGTCGCGGAGAACTCTAGCAAAGGTGACCCCATCTATGTCCAAGGCACGTTAAGAATGAACACTTGGGAGAAAGATGGAAAGAAAGTTACTAAGCATGTTCTTAGCGTTGAGAAAAGCCAGCTACTAAAAGGTAAGTAAGGATGAGATTAACAAATGCCGTTCGCCGTCGTCGGGTGCGTCGTTTTGCTCGCGTTGTCTGGGAAGCCATCGAGAATAACGATGGCGACCCCGTCAAGGCAGAGACTGAGCTTCGCTCGAAGATTACGAGCATACCTGTGCTTGTTGAGCTTGGTCTTATTCTGCTCAAGCTTCTTCTTGATTATTGGATTAATCATCGTCGTGATGAGCGTACAGCAGTTATTGAGCTATTGTCTACGGCGGCTGTTCTCGAATCTGAAGAGATGTACATGATTGCAGAAGATCTTCAGGATGAAGGAATGGGGTCTTTGGCTAAAGCTGTAAGATGGATGGCCATGAACTCTGACCAGTTAAACGACCCAGAGACTTTTGGCGAACAAGAGATAAAGGAATGACATTATGAACTCGCCCGCAGGCTCAAGCGTGAAAAACAATATCTCAGGTGTGAACCTGAACACAGTCATGATCATTGGGTTGGCTGTGGGCGGATTCTTTTATGTTCGAAATGTCGAGCAGAAGGCGAATCCACCTGCTGTAGCACAGGTCATTTCAAAACAAGAGGCTGACTCTTTGAGCGACATGTTCAAGCAGGGTATTCCTGTCATCAGAAGCGGGGTCCACAAGAATTGCGTTGACCTGGGAAACTCTATCGAAAGCTATTTGTTTTTGTATTTTGAAGAGCTTAGTGATCCAGCGAAGGATTGGGTGGATCAGGCTCGCCTTAAAATTGGTGTGACATTAGGGTCTCAGAACCTTGAGCAGTCAAAGCAGATAACGCCGCAGGACCGTGAGGCGTTGGCTATTCTTTTTCAACAGTTGTCTGATGAGGCAAAGACTTTGGCAAATTAGGAGTGCCACATGGCGGATCTTCCTTTTGGTTGGGTACCAGATGAGGATGGGCTTCAGGAGCAGACAGAGCAAAGATATTGGTATGATGAAGCTCAGCAGCAAGTTCAGTCATTAATTGAGGCAGACGATAATGAGGATACATTTCATTACCGGGCTCTTCGCCAGTTTCGGCCAGCTCAGTATCGTGATGACCGCCTCTTGTCTTTGAACCAGGGATCTGTCGGCAGTTGCGTTGGAGTTGCGACTGCAAGACTGATTGATCACCTACAAGCGTTAGACATTTCTTTCAGAAACCAGAGTGAAACATTCTGTGGCTTGACCTGTCCAGAATGGTGTTACGCCACTGGCAGGGAGGCTGGTGGTATGCTTGGTGGTGGCGATGGCTCGACCAATTCGGGTCAACTCAAAGCGTTGGAGCGGTTTGGAGTTTTGTTTCAGCAGGAATACCAGGGCTATGATTTGAGGAAGTATGAGACGGGGCGTTGCCGCGATTGGGGCAAACGTGGTGTTCCAGAGGCCTTGAAGGCTGAGGCAGTAAAGCACAAGCTTCTGAAGTCGTACAGGGTTCGCAGCGTGGCTGAGTGGTGGTCTTTGGCAGGTGCGGGTTATCCCATCAACCTTTGCAGCGGATGGGGCGGCTCTGGTTCTCGCGATAGCGATGGCTATATGCGTAAGAATCAAAGATGGGCTCACTCCATGGGTAACCCTGGCACAAGACGCAAGCATTCAAGTCGAGGCAAAAGTTTCCTCATATGTAATTCGTGGGGCAGTGGATGGGCTAATAGCGGTGCTATTTGGCCTGATGATATGCCTTTCGGATCATTCTGGATTGGCGAGTCGGATGCGTCATGGATCATTAAAAATGGCGAGGTGATTGCCTATGCAGATTTCGAAGGCGGTTTCCAAAAGCCGTATCAATGGAACAAGGAAGTCGATTGGAGTAAGGATGATGTCAACATTGAATGGGGTGATGACAGTCCTCAGTTCTAACTTGTGTAAGGAGTGTTTCAGTGTTGAACTGGAAAGGTAAGTTAGTTTTGTTGTTGTTGGTTGTTGGCGTTGTTGCTGGCCATTTCGCTTTGAAAAGTGGATTTGCTTCAACGGATGTCAGTGATGCAAGGAGCCAGTGGAGCTGGGTGCTAACTAGCATGGGCGATGTTGGTGGGGTGATCCCGGCTCCTAGCACCGATGTTTGTGCAGATTGTAATGGCGATGGTTTTGTCGGTGACGGCAAGATCAGAGTCGACTGTGATACTTGCAATGGCACGGGGAAGGTAACGTCCTTGGAAGCATGGTCGTTTGTTTCATCTAGAAAAGCTGAAGCCTGTGCCGATGGTGCATGTTCTTCTGGCTCGGTCATTGCGGCTCGTCCTGTGCGTCGTATGATTGCAGATCGTAAACATCATCCAGTGCGTTTTGTTCGAAATAAGTTGCGTTGTCGCTAGAGGGGACTGTTCAATGAGAGAAGAGACGAAGGCCTATAAACTGGCACAAGAAGTTCAGGCTGAATTCACCAAGTGGGCTGAGGATGTACACGATGTACCTTTGTCGCCTAATTTTTATTTGGCCTTGGAAAAGCTAGTTTCTTTCGATTTCAACCAACTGGAGGAGGCGTTTCGTCCTTCCTCATTGATCACTTATCTCGGGAGGCTGTCGAAGCTTTCGAATGAAGTATTTGAGGCGATTCAACTGAGAAGTCGATATCGTCCAAGCGTTGATTTCTTCCAAGCATTGCATCGTGTTACCAATGAAATTTTCAGATGGCCAGATAGCTATCAAGGTGAAAAGACGGCTGAATCAATTGATCAATTGCTAAAGCAAGGTCTGACCTATTCTCAAATTGGCTTGAAGTATGAGATGATCAACCCGCTGAGCCGAGAGGGTGACGGTGATGCCATTCGCCGTGAACATGAAAATCCCGGTTCTGTCTTCGGTGCTGACTGGATGTATCCTCCTGAGGTCAGAAGGCGAGAGCTTCGGGCTCAAGTTGAAGCGTGGTTAAAATCTGATGCCAAGGCGTTGGAGGATTGTGGTAAACAAGAGCAAGCGGTTGACATCGAGTCGATTAAGACCTTATCTGAAGCTTATGAAGCAAAGCTTTCTATTGGTGCAGCCAGCGACCTTTTGGGCCTCCCTGTCATTCAAGTTCAAGAGTTTTATGACCGAGAAGACGCTGCTGAAGATGATCTTCGTGAAGATGATGCAGATGATCCGCCCTGGGCTCAGGGCATGGCATTTGAATCTTTATGCTTAAAAGCCAGTGAGCTGGGTATTGTGACTAGAAAAAACATGAAGAGGGCTACCGTTATTCAGCGGATAGAAGAGGCGATTGAAAATGGAAAAGGTGCGGAATCAACAGTATGAGAAGCTTCTGAATAATCCAGAAGCACGCAAGGCACTTGATGCATTCATTGAGTCACAGTTTGTTGAAAGTTTTGATATTGAGGCGGAAAAATCGCATTGCCCATATGTATTGCGAGATGCCCGAAGCAGCCTCCCTGGTGATCCTGTGATCATGTGGACTGGTCTTGATGATCAAACTGTAAGGATCGTGAGGAACGGTAAGATTGGGGCCATCGTCCGGTGGGATAACGATTATTACTATGCTGTTCATTACAGTCGGCAGAGCAACATGACTGAAGCTGAGATGATGCGATGGGCGGATTTAAAGAAGTGAATGACAAGGACAAGGCAAAGAATCGCCAAAGAAAGCAGGACTTTCTGTCTGCGTTGCAGCAGACCAAGTCTATAAAAAAGGCGTGCAAGCTTTGCGGTTTTAATGTCACTCATGTAAGCAAGTGGGCACAGAATGATAATTGGTTCGCGGATGAGCTTAAGCTTATGCAGCGAACTATATTGCTAGAGCTTGAATCCCTTGCCTTTGACCAAGCTTTGGATGGGGACAGTCGACAGATCCAGTTCTTATTAAAAGCTTGGGCTCCTCAGAGGTACGCTCCCAATTCTAGTGTGAACATCCAGATGCAAGACAAGACTGATGTTCGCGTGGCAGGTCAAGATCCTGACAAGATTAAAAGTGAGATTGCAGATAAGCTGCTCGAAACCATCAAGAAATTACCGGGAGGGCATGAACTGATGGGGAGGGTGGTAAATGATGAGTCCCGTAAAGAAGACTCATAAAGATCAGTTGATCATTGATTTGCTATGGGATTGTGGGATCACAGTTGGCCTGTCTGGTTCAAGCTCCGATAAGTTTGAATTGATTGTTCATGGAGGCATTAATAAGGGGTTCGCTGAGAATGTTGTCAATGATAATCGAGATGAGATAAAAGACGAGCTGCGTCTTTTGCAGCAGGCTGTGTTTTTTATTGAATGTGCGGACAACCTTGGGTTTTATTTTCACGGATGTGATGAAGAGATTGGCGGCGAGGTTTTGTTCGCGTATGACATTGAAGAGGATTTCAGTGACGAGATTTTTGATTCGGCCCACTATTTAAAAGAGGCAATACGATTCCTTTCTAAATCCGGTTTTCTAGAGCCGAGAATGTTGGGGGACAATGAGGAACGGCTCGAAGCATGAGCATCAGACAGTTAGGGAGGCTGTCGGAGCTTTAGAACGAAAACTTGAGCGAATGTATTTCAATTTCCAGCCGAGACCTGATCGGATGGAAGATTGGGATATGCAAAGTAGCTTCTATAATTCCAAGCACAAGGGAATCACATTTCTTCTCGGTGGTAATGGTGCTGGAACAACGACCTTAGCATTGGCAAAGGCAGTAAAGTTTCTTCTTAGAGATCAGCCGCCGCCACGGCCAGCGACTCCGTTTTGGATTATTTCGGAAGGCTATCCGATGGTCATGGATGTTGCTTGGAATGAGAAGCTTTGTGGGCGCGGTTTGCTGCCAGAAGAAGAGGTGCAGTGGGATAAGATTGATTGGTATAAACCAAATCAGAACTGGCCTTTCAGAATTCCATTGAAGCCGTGGCCCGATCATGATCCAAACAATTACTGGGTAATTGAACTTAAATCTTATGACCAGGGACGGTCAAAGATGCAGGCGTCGTCTATCGGTGGATTTGTTTTTATTGAGCAATGTCCGTTCTCCTTGATCGAAGAGGTGCTTCGTGGGTGCCGAGACTATAATTACGCAGGTGCTAAGCTTGCTGAGTTTACTCCTATTGATCCTCATCTTTCTCGCCCGCTCGAAGACATGATCAACAATGGTTCATTGCCTGATGATTGGGCGGTGTACTATTGCAACACGAAATGTGCGATGGAAGCTGGCCATGTCAGCAAGGAATGGTTTGACGAGTTCTTCGGGCTTGTGTCTGAAGAGATGCGTGAAGTCAGGATGCGAGGGGCGTTTGCTAGCTTCGAGGGTCTGGTTTACCCTACATTTAACCAAAGAATTCATGCAGATGATAATTTGTATGAATCATTCACTCAGGGCATGTATCATTATAGATCGATAGACTGGGGGTCTGGGCCTGAGAATGCGTTTGTTTGTTTGTGGGCAGCGCAGGATTCTGTGGGGACTTGGTATGTTTACGATGAGTATTATTCGACAGATCAGTCGATGACTTACTTGGATCATGCTGAGCTTATACAGAGAAGACACCCATGGCCTAATGATGTCTGGCACGGTCCAACATATGGAGATCCAGCATCACCGGGCTTGGCCCGGCTTTTTGGTCAACATGGAGTACCCGTTAGTTCGGCTAACAATCAAGTTCTCGAAGGAATTGAGAGTGTGAGACTTGCTTTGCAGTTGCAAAATGGCGATGCAAAATTGATCGTTGACTCAAAGCGATGTCCAAATCTTCTTAGGGAAATGCAAACTTACGTTTGGGAAAAATCCAAGGGCGGCAAGTTCAACAGGAATGCTGCCCCACGCCCTCTGAAGAGAGATGATCACTCATGCGATGCCCTAAGATACCTGATACACACAACGGGACAGGTGAGAGCGAAGAACTCAACGTCCAGCTCAAAGATAATGCCAAAGAACCTGACGAGGTTCGTAAAGTAGAAGAAGTCAACTCGCTTGATAGGACTGTCTATCTGGATCGCAAAGAAGCTTCTGATTTTCTGACAAGGACGACGGGCAAAGTAATTACGCCAGAAATGATTAGCAGGTTTTGGAGGGTGCAGGGAAATAAGTACGGGGGACTGGTTAAGTATAAGTCTGTCCTGTGGATGCACGAATCCAGCTTAATCAAGCTGATGAAAGCAATTAGGGCTGGTGCAGATCTTGAGTCAATTGAGTTTGAAAAGGACTTGTATAAGAAAGTAGGGATGCAGCGGCTTGATAAAGTTTACATAAGCGAAAAAAAGGCCATTGACATCAACAAGGACATTGTTCAGGAGCTGGCACCGATGCATTATCTGACTTATCTCGACAAGCTTGGCAGAGGGCTTATTCAATGAAAAGCAAAGAAGTCTTGTTTGATAGTGAATGGCTTGAGCAATTGCATCAAAGTACATGCGACAAGTGTCGGGATGTAATGACTAAAAAGAACAGTGACTACGCCAATCCAGATCACTCTCAAAATGTATTTGCCAACTTTGAGGCCAGCCGAGTGTTCAATATCCACCCAGTCATGGGTTTGCTCTTACGGGTTCAGGACAAGCTCAAGAGAATTGAGAGCTTCGTTGAGAAGGGCAGTTTGGCGGTCAACGAAGAGAGCTGGGCTGATGCTTGTGACGATGTCGTAAATTACATGATTCTTTGCAAGGGATTGCTATTGAAGGAGTCATTGGGAGTTAAAAGTGACGATTAATAACCTAACCTATCTAAAGTCAGTTTCGACTAGGCTTGAGCTTGATGGTGATTTGCAGGCTCACACGGCATTAGCCCAGGCAGTGATTGAGATATCGATGCTCAGGAAGATGCTAGCAGACTCTCTTGATGGACTCGTCACAGAAAATGACCTGGGGGATAAGATGTCATGTGTTGTGGAAGAAGCTCGCCGTAATAGAAAGTATTACGATTGGCTTTGATCGTCTTGTTTCTGAAAATCCAATAGGATGCATCATATGGTTAGGAAAATACGCATCCTAGATAAGATTTGGATTTTCAGGCGAGTCAAGAATCTTTCCAAGAGAAAGGGAGTTTTTGGTCTAATAGATCATCCGACAGCTAAGAACAAGACCCTGTCCATTGACGCTGATCTGAGGGACATGCATGAACTTGAGATCCTTATTCATGAGTTTTTGCATGGAGCAGATTGGACGAAGGATGAAGAGTGGATTGTCGCTGCATCCACTGATTTAGCCAAGTTTCTTTGGAGATTAGGGTATCGCAAATGCGAACATTAGTCATTGGTGATATACATTTGCCATTTGAGCATCCGGGGTATTTGCAGTTCTGTCTTGATATTTACGCAAGCTGGAATTGCGATTGCGTTGTGTTTATTGGTGATGTTGTTGACGCTCATGCGTTGAGTTTTTGGGATACTGATCCTCACGGGTATTCTGCCGAGGAAGAAGCTAGAGTCGCTGCTGAACATCTTATTGAATGGAATAAGGCCTTCGGCGTGGCCAAAGTATGCATTGGGAATCACGATGAAAGACATTATCGCAAAGCACGGAAGGCGGGGATTCCCGACAGGTATCTAAGAACATACAATGAGATTTATTCTGCTCCCAAATGGGAGTGGGATTTTGACCACCGCATTGACGGTGTTTTATATACCCACGGAACGGGGTGCAGCGGCAAGGATGCCGCAATTAATCTCGCCATCCAAAAGCGTAGTTCAGTTGCTATAGGCCATACCCATAGCTGGGGTGGAGTTAAATACCATAGCAACGATGAGTCTCGCGTCTTCGGGCTTAATGTGGGGTGTGGAGTAGATTCCACAAAGTATGCATTTGCTTATGGAGCCCATATGCCAAGCAGACCAACTCTTGGTGTTGGCGTAATCATTGAAGGCAAAGAAGCCTATTTCGAGCCCATGGGAATTCACGAAGGCGAGCCATACCACAGGAACAAGAGCAATGGCAAGAAATAACAAGATCTTTAATGCAGCAATGAATATAGCTAGAGGCAAAACCAAACCCAGGATTCCGGTTTATTCGGCTCTTGGAAGGATATTTGGCCCAACTGGAAGGATGTTTGGTGCGTTGATTGACATCTTTGCCATTGGTGGGAAGGTGAGCGAAGATGACGTTGCCCGCGCAGCGGAAGTTATGCGTGAGGCACAGCTCCCTTTACGGCCAGCCGCCCTGAGACGGGTCGATCTGAGGCGGTGGGCTTCTCAGCAAGGGCTAGATCCAGACAGTGATTTCAGAGTCGATACTATTCCTGATCGCCGGGTTCGCTTGATTGAGCCAGCAAGTCCCGAGGAGCTTCCTCCAACTAAAGGTGACTTGCCTGGGCCTCGCGGAAGATCTGCCATTCAGGACATCGATATTGATCAGGCTAGAGATACTACCGGCAATGTTAGGCGGGTAAGGCAGGTTGGAAGTCCGGGTTCCAGAAGGCGTCAGCAAGGAACTGTCGATCCTCTGTATGGCGATTACACCATGTCAGGATTGGCAGGTGGAGAGCCAGCGTGGTCTCCTGAAAAGGGTTACCACATTACAACAGACCCGTTCGAGGATGAGGTCTTCTTTGGTGATTCTAGCAATGTTTATTCAGCTGCCTATGACGAAGATAAAGGCATTCTTTATGTGACTTATCGGGCTCCCGGTAAGGAAGGCACTACTGGCGGGTCAAGTATTTGTACTGGCAAATATCATCAGTATGACATCAGGCCAAATTTGCGTGGCCCTATGTATGCCTATGGATCTGCGGCCAACCCAGTTCCCAAGAGCCTTTGGTCTGAGATTAAATCCACTCAGAGTGCTGGAAAGTTTGTTTGGGATCGTTTGCGTGTGTGCGGAGATTTTGTGGGCCATCAGTATCGATATACATTGGTGAGTCCAAGTATGGAAGGCTCGCTGTACATCCCGAGAAAGGCTGTCGTATATAGAGATCCAGATACCAATAAGGATCGCCTCGGATTTAGGGTAAGGGCTGTTCCAACAGTGGGCCTTGGTAGAAGACCGTACCTAACATCAGACGGAGACTACGTTTCGTAGGTTCGTTGAAAATTTGCTGACGTTATACAATGCCCACACATGTTGTGGGCTTTTTTATTGGTGTGCCATGTTTTATTACTCTGACGAAGTTGAAGCCGACACTTGGAATTCCTTACTAGATTATTCCTATGATTCTGGCTTTATGTCTGAAGAAGTTTTCGAGGAACTTTTGGACGCAAAGGCTAGGCGTTATAGGCTTGTTAGCAGATACGATTCGGCAAGGCCCAGTGATCCAGAGATGATTACTGATTTAGTGGGCATCCCTTCGCTTTGCTGTGCTTACGCCAGAAAGAAGGAATGTTTCCTAGTAAAGTCCTTCTTTTCGGTTTCCAGATTTAGCAGGTCTGCTTTTCGCAGTCTGATGGGGAGCTTTAAGAGGCAGGCGGACAATAGTGGCCGATCAGTTGTTATTTCAATTTCGGAAAGCAATTTGGTTTGCCAGAAGTTGCTCAAGGTGTATGGGTTTAAAGCTCTTGCTGAGAAGGTTGGCATTGCTGCTAGCGATGATATAAGCAAGGAAGTTCATCGCTACATTTTCACTTACAAATCTAATAAGTCTTGAGGCTTTGCATGTCTATCAAGGTCAATGGCGTAGAGTACGATAACGAGTCGCAGGTTCCAGACAAGTATCGAATGCAGAGCGAAATGGGGTCTCGCCAGAGAGATCCTGGGAGCTACAGTACCGACTTAGCTCCTAATGTCGGGCGATCTATTGTTCCCCACATTACGACCTTTTCGGGCATGCTGTCAACGCTTGCTCGGACTTATCGCCAGCACGATGAAGCCATTCGTCATAATGTGCAGAACGCCAACATGATGCGAAGAGACCCAATCATCATGGGGCCACTCTTTGCTAGGCAAATGGCTGTTTCGCTTTTGCAGTGGCGAGTTATTCCTGAAGACCAGTCAGACGCAAAAGAGATTGAAGTTGCCCAGAAGCTCACTTACTTGATGAGCAGGATTCCTCGATTCAGAGAGTATCTACGCAACCTGACTGAAGCTATATGGTATGGACGGTATGCTTGCCAGAACATTTGGGGATTCGAGAGAGACAAGTCAGGTCATCGTTATAGAACCATTACGGATTGGATTCCATGCAATGGTGACAAAATTGTCTTTCGGTATGACGATGGAACTGGCAAATATGATCCTAAAGAAATTGGCGTCAAGGTTTCGGTAGCACACATCAAGAATGATATTTGGGCAGGGAAGCCCGATGTTGAATACAACGCAGAGGGTACTGCATTGTTCTTTCGCAGGTGGGAGCGAAGTCGCTTTACCTTGCATAAGAACTTTTTGATGGATGGAGATTACGAAGACCCGACTACCGCAGGCATGATTCATGGTGTTGGTCTTCGCCATTTTCTTTATTGGTCTTGGTATCAAAAGCAAGAGACCTTGGCTCAACTTGCAGAGGTGGTTGAGCGTAGCGGCATGGGTTTTACTGTTTATCACTACCCTGCCGGCAACGCACAGGCGAAGGATGAGATGGAGAGGCTTGCTAAAGAGCAGGCTCATAAGAACCAGATTGTTCTTCCAATGGAGATCACTAATCCTGATGCCTATGGCATTCAGCAGATCCCGCCCAATACGCAAGGCATTATGGCCTTGCAGTCCTTGATTGATGATTACTTTGGAAGCTGGATCATCAAGTTCATTTTGGGTCAATCATTGACCTATCGAGCCGAAGCTGGCACCCCAGGGATCTCCGATCTTCACCGCGATTCATTCTTGCAAATTGTCAAGTATGACAGCCTCGGCGTGGAAGAGACAGTGACCCGCGAATTGCTTTCCATGATCTTGGCATTCAACTTTCCTGAGATGAGAAATGTCAACTTCAAGTTCAAGTTGAACACTGAAGAGGCGGTGCCATTAGAGAAGCTTCAGGCACTGCAAGCTGCATGGAGTATGGGTGCCAAGATTAAGTCAGAGGATGTGATGGGCCTCATTGGACTTAACACGGCAGGTGAGACGGATGACAGCTTGTTCAATCCCCAGGTCACTTCTGCTTTAGAACAATACAAGCAGATGGTCGAGCAGGGTGGGGACATGACTGCATTTATGCCCGGCCCTGAGATGATGCAGCCGTCTGGCGGCGAGGCTCCTGCGGAGGCCCCTGAGGGTGAAGTTTCAGTAGAGGGAGGTCCATCTCCTGAGCTTAGCCCGGAAGAAGAGCAAGAGCTTTCAGCTATGCTTGGCCCTATCATGCAGTCAAAGAAGTATGCAAAAGACGAAGAGAAAGAAGGCCAGGGAGATGAAGTGCCTTCATTCCAAATGGATTTGCATGAATTAAGCTGGGATCCCTACGAGTCAGAAGACGCTCATAAGAGAGTTGTTGACCATCTCAGGTCGATGGGGATGAGTGAAGATGCGGACAAGCTTGATTCGTTAAACTTCATGCACAGGACAGATTTGTGGGACGAAGAAACTCCAAGCCTTGTTGATGCATTGCGAGGTAATGTAAAAAGCTTTGATCATGAGGGATATCGGGACAAGAAGGCTGAGTTAGCAAAGCTTTCTGATGCTTACACTAGACATGTAGATGACCTGTTAAAGCGAATGTTTAACGTGGGTCATGGAAGAATATCTGATGAGTATGCCAAGAAAAGTGAAAGCGGGAACTACAAGCCAAACCAAGGCATGAAGGGTAACGCCAAGCGAGGTTTAGAGTTACGCAAGAAGCATGGCAAGGGTGGCACCGCAGTTGGCGTAGCACGAGCCAGGGACATCATGAATGGCAAGGGTCTTAGCTTCTCTACTGTTAAACGCATGCACTCATTCTTTAGTCGTCATGCTGGCAATGAAGAAGGTGGTGAGGACGACGCCGGCTATATCGCATGGTTGTTGTGGGGTGGTGATAGCGGGCGAAACTGGGCTCGCAGTATTGTTGAGTCTAAGGAGAAGAATTCCAAAGAAGATGTTGCAGATAAGTATGGTGGCCCAGTGGCAGCTCTGGCTGTTCCAATTGCAACGGCAGTTGCCAGTGCGTTGCCAGCAATGCTTGCGGGTGGCCAGGGCGGTCAGGCCCCGAAGGGGAAGGCGGAGTATCTTAAGTATGATGCTGACGAGCAGGACGCGACTGAAAGCTCAGCGACCGTTTCTTCTGACGGAATTATTGAAGATAGTGAATTGCATGATCGCATGCTGAATGAATTCGGAACTACAGATGATCACATGGAGACGGCGTTCGTTATGCCCGGTGGGCAAAAAATTCGGGGGCAGGCTACGGCCAAGCGGAGAGGGGCACTAAGTCCATTTGATCATTCTGCCATCGAAAAGCTTTATCCACCTAACAGTCCTGACATTGGCAAGGTTAGCAAGACAGGAAAGACCACTTCAAATCGCAAACTCAAGTCGGTCCTGCATGCTATGAATAGCGGGGCTATGTTCTTCAATCCAAGGTTGGATGAAGATAGTCACCATCAGGCAAGTATTAGCACTGGCATCACACCTGAGCAAAAACGATTCCTTAGGGGACTTATTCGAAAGGGGCATTCAGTCAACTTGTCGGTACTTGACGCAACCAGAAAGGGGCGGGTCGTTAAGGATGAGGCAACTGGTGAGATGAAAACCATCGATGCTCCACTTCCGGTCTTCGAGACGCTGGCAAGTACGGCAGCAGAAATGAATCAGGCTTTCAAAGATGCCTCAAGCTATTTGCCAAGAGTAGGGGAGAGTCTGGATATTGATGTGCCAGAAGATGCCCCGGAGACCTCTACTGTTAAATTCATGCAGTCGCCTCGCAGTGTTCGCTCAACACATGCTCCGGGTCGCAAGCAAACTATGGCAAGTACCTATGATGCTTTAGTGAAAGAGCATGGCTTGCGTTACGATATTGGGAAAGAAGATGATCAGCGGGCTCTCGCTGAAGGCCTTGCTCATGAGACAATTTATGCTCTAAGTCGGGACGGTAATGCTGCTGAATGGTATGACAAGAGTTTGAAACAAGCTGTCAAGAATATCTCAGTCATTCCTGGTTTTGAGGATGTTGCTCAAAAGGGGCCAGATCAGGATCTATTTAAGATGTTCCTTGCGTTGACATCGAACATGACCGATGTTCCAAACAATACA
>Ga0196901_1000641_pt1 | contig 18013 bp, 12 predicted proteins | sample CB_VirMetaG_FD_169099 | JGI IMG/M metagenome (GOLD analysis project Ga0196901, IMG submission 169099) | Freshwater to marine saline gradient viral communities from Chesapeake Bay - CB_1504_1 Viral MetaG (v3) (version 3) | ecosystem: Environmental > Aquatic > Marine > Coastal | place: USA... | reverse complement strand
TGGAGGCTCTAATGTCGCTGGTGGGTCTGGCGGTTCTGGAGTTGTTATACTTCGTATGCCAACCGCTAATTACAGCGGCACAACAACAGGAAGCCCTACAGTTACAACAGACGGAACAGATACAATTTTAACATATACAAGCAGCGGAACATACACCGCATAATTAATTTAATACTATGGGACACTTTGCAAAAGTTTCAAACGGAATAGTTACAAAAGTAATTGTAGCTGAAGCAGATTTTTTTAACAACTTCGTAGACGATAGTCCAGGAAAATGGATTCAGACTTCTTATAACACAAGAGGTGGAGTGCATTATAAGCCTAACACTAACGAACCAAGTGAAGACCAATTAAAGGCACTTAGAAAAAACTACGCTGGTATTGGTTACACTTATGATGCTACTAAAGATGCTTTTATTCCACCTCAGCCATTTAACAGCTGGACATTGAACGAAGACACTTGTCTTTGGGATTCTCCAGTAGATTATCCAGAAGATGGTAAGTTATACAAATGGAATGAGGAGATACTTAACTGGGAGGAAGTAATTATAGAGGAATAGTATGGGACTTACAAAAGTAAATCACCCAGACCTATTAGACCTTGCATCTGACACAGGAGCAACTGTATTCCCTAAAGGAACTACGGCAGAAAGACCTGTAAGTCCAGAAGCTGGATATATACGCTTTAACACCACTGACAACGTTATAGAAACATACGATGGCACAGAGTGGTTAACATTAGATAGCGAATCTTGGACTCCACCAGCGACATCTGTTCTTTTAGTAGGTGGTGGTGGCGGAGGTAATAAAGCCGCTGGAGGCGGTGGCGCCGGAGGAGGCGGGGTTTTAGAAGGTGATATTTCTTTATCAACAGGTGAAACGTATAGTTTTACTATTGGTAATGGTGGCGCAGCTGCTACTGTTTATTCTTCTACTGGACAAGTAGGAGGTAATACAACAATGATTAGCACCACTTACAGTTTTACTGCTTATGGCGGCGGAACAGGTGGTGTAAATAATGCTGCAGGATTAGATGGTGGATCTGGCGGTGGATGGGGTGGAGCTCAATCTAATAACAGTTATAGAGCAGGTGGTAATGCAATACAAACAAATAGTACTCCACTAACTGGATATGGTTTTGACGGTGGTTATAATGGAGCTAGTTCTAACAACTACTCAGGCGCTGGTGGTGGAGGAGCAGGAGCTATTGGGACTGACGCTGTTACAAATACTGCTGGTAATGGAGGTAATGGTCATATATCAACAATAATAACCACAGCGCAAGCTACAACAAATTCAGTTGGAGAAGTTTCTGGATCTGATGTTTATTTCTCTGGCGGAGGCGGAGGTGGTGTTGAAGCTGGCACTGCTGGAACAGGAGGCTTAGGTGGTGGAGGCAATGGAGTGAATGGAAACACTGGTGCTGGCCCCGGATTAGCAAATACAGGAGGTGGAGCTGGTGGTGATGGAATAAATAGTAGTAATATACCCATTGGTGGCTCTGGAGTTGCTATTTTAAAAATACCTAATTCTTTGTATACCGGAACAACTACTGGATCTCCTGTGGAAATAATTGAAGACACTCATACAATATTAATATACAAGTCAAGCGGTACATATACTGCTTAAAATCAAATAAAAAATTAAATATAATGAATACTATTAGAAAAATATCTGTAGGTAGAGACTATAAGGTTGACGCTATGCACTATCAATTAAACCAACAAGTTTACGGAGGTCATATTATTTGTGATATAATAGAAGAGGAGGATGCTTATTGCGTGTACATTAAAAAAGATGAAGAGATATTACCTTGGAAGTCTTTTAATAAGAACATGGGCATAAGCATTGAATTTAATTTAGATTATGAATAGTCCAATAGAATTTATTGTACAGCCTAAAGAAAAAAGATATAACAATACAAAAGAAGTAAACGGAACAGAATTAGTATTAAACACCTCAGTTGAAGACTATAAGTTTGTAAGCAGAGAAGCAATAGTAAAAGCCGTTCCATTAGCTTTCGAAACAAATATAAAACCAGGCGATGAGTTAATAGTTCATCACAATATATTCAGAAGGTTTTATGATGTGCATGGTGTAGAAAAAAACAGTAAGAGTTACTTTAAAGAAGACACTTACTTCTGCGGTATGGATCAAATATTCTTGCACAAGCAAGACGGAGAATGGTTTGCTATACACGGTTATTGTTTTGTAGCACCAATAATAAAAGAAAGCAAAGGCTTAATATCTACAGACGTAGAAGAGCCTTTAAAAGGTATTGTTAAATATACCGATAATTCAGGATTTGTTTTAAAAGAACAAGTTGTTGGATTCACTCCGCACTCGGAGTATGAGTTTATAATAGACGGAAATAGACTATATAGAGTACCACTTAAATCAATTTCAATACACTATGACCGCAAAGGAAATGAAACAAAATATCATAACAGCTGGCTATAAGGCAGTTGAAGAATTAATAAAAGTTGCTCGTGAGCAAATTATAGATTCAGATGATGACATTAGCGCAGATCGTTTAAAGAATGCTGCAGCAACAAAGAAACTAGCAATATTTGACGCGTTTGAAATACTTAATAGAATTGAAGACGAAAAGAATATTTTAGATAACAAACCAAAAGAGGATGCGGAAGTTGCATTTTCTGGGTTTGCTGAAAAAAGAAGTAAGTAATGTACGAGCAGTCATTATTTAAAATTATAGAGCCTATCAAGCATACTACAATAAATAGACTTAACAAAGCTAAGTATTGGAAATATGGTTATGATAAGGAGCACGACGTGATTGTTATAGGTCATACGGGTCAAATAGGAGAGATATACGAGATCCAAAACTTAAAAATAGCATTACCTAAGGTTCCTAAAGAAGTTGAGGATACAGGAGACAAATGGACTCCGGCTGAATATCCTAGAGAACTTAAAAATATTAAAACAATATTTGATTGGGAATCTTATTCTGATGAATTTAAAAGCAAGTGGGTTGGATATATTGAAAATGAATTTACGCGAAGGGAAGAAGGATATTGGTTTATTAATAAAAAAGTGCCTACTTATATTACTGGTACCCATTACATGTACTTGCAGTGGACCAAAATTGATGTTGGGCAGCCAGAGTTTAGGGAAGCAAACAGATTATTCTTTATATTCTGGGAAGCTTGTCAGGCCGACAATAGGTGTTTCGGAATGTGCTACCTTAAGAATAGACGGTCCGGTTTTAGTTTCATGGCAAGCGGAGCAACGGTTAATTTGGCAACAATATCTTCTGATGCTAGATTCGGAATATTATCCAAATCTGGCGGCGACGCTAAGAAGATGTTTACAGATAAGGTGGTACCAATATCAATCAACTACCCGTTTTTTTTCAAACCGATCCAGGACGGAATGGACAGGCCAAAAACGGAAATCGCCTTTAGAGTACCAGCCTCCAAGCTTACAAGAAAGTCCATCGCTAAAACTACAGATACCAAAGGTCAATTACAGGGACTTGATACGACCATCGACTGGAAAAACACCGGTGATAACTCCTACGACGGTGAAAAGCTCAGACTTTTAGTACACGATGAAAGCGGTAAATGGGAAAGGCCAAACAATATATTAAATAACTGGAGGGTTACAAAAACTTGTTTGAGATTAGGTAGTAGGATCATAGGTAAATGTATGATGGGATCTACGTCGAACTCTTTAGATAAAGGAGGAGATAACTTTAAAAAATTATATGAAGCATCAGACGTTACAAAAAGAAACCGCAATGGACAGACTAGCACAGGATTATATTCTTTGTTCATTCCTATGGAGTGGAACTACGAAGGATTCATTGATACTTATGGATTACCTGTCTTCAACACGCCTGCAGAACCAGTTGACGGCCCTTACGGCGACAAAATAGAAGTAGGTGTTATAGAGCACTGGGAAAATGAAGTAGAAGGTTTAAAATCTGATCAAGACGGTTTAAATGAATTTTACAGACAGTTCCCTAGAACAACAGAGCATGCTTTTAGAGATGAAGCTAAAAACTCCATCTTTAATTTAACAAAAATATACGATCAAGTAGATTACAACGAAGGCATAGGTATTTCTAATGTAGTTACAAAAGGAAACTTTGCTTGGGAGAATGGTATAAAAGACACGAAGGTTATATTCTATCCGGATAAAAACGGTAGGTTTAATATATCCTGGATTCCGCCTTTAAACCTTCAAAACCGTGTAATAATAAAAAATGGTACTAAAGCACCAGGTAATAGCGACTTAGGAGCCTTTGGTTGTGATAGTTACGATATATCTGGTACAACAGACGGGAGAGGTTCTAAAGGAGCTTTACATGGGTTAACAACTTTTTCTATGACAGAAGGAGTTCCGCCACATCATTTCTTTTTAGAATATATTGCAAGACCTCAAACAGCTGAGATATTTTTTGAAGACGTATTGATGGCATTAATATTTTATGGTATGCCAATACTAGCGGAGAATAACAAACCTAGATTGTTGTATTATATAAAAAGAAGAGGTTATAGAGGTTTCTCAATGAACAGGCCAGATAAGTTAGCCGCAAAGCTATCGCCTGCTGAAAAAGAAATTGGAGGAATACCAAACTCTTCTGAAGATATAAAGCAAGCTCACGCAGCTGCAATTGAAACATATATACAAGATTATGTAGGAGTCTTTGAAAACGGCGACTACGGAACGTTATATTTTAATAGAACCCTAAACGACTGGGCTAAGTTTGATATAAATAAGAGAACGGCATTTGATGCCGCTATAAGTTCTGGATTAGCTATAATGGCTTGCAACAGACATAAATATATGCCTCAGTCAGTAAAAACGACTACAAAGTTAAACTTTGGATTTACGAGGTATGATAACAAAGGAGCATTTTCAAAAATAATAAAATAGATGTCAAAAGTATTACCAAGAGGTGTATTCCCGAGCCAAGCGGTTTCAGATTCAGAAAAAGCTTCTAAGCTATATGGTTTAGAGATTGCTAGGGCTATTGAATCAGAATGGTTTAAAAGAGATTCAGGAACTGCACGCTACTATGCAAACAGAGACAACTTTCACAGACTACGCTTATATGCTAGGGGAGAGCAATCAATACAAAAGTATAAAGATGAATTATCTATTAATGGTGATTTATCTTATCTTAACTTAGATTGGAAGCCAGTACCTATTATTCCTAAGTTTGTAGACATCGTTGTTAATGGTATCGGCGAAAGAGCGTATGATATTAAAGCATATTCACAAGACCCTAATTCTATTCAGAAAAGAACTGATTATGTGGAGTCTGTAGTAAGAGACATGCAGTCAAGAGAAATATCTGACCAGATACAACAGCAACTTGGCATTAATGTATATGAAAACGATAAAGATAGTCTTCCTGAAACAGAAGAGGAACTTAATCTACATATGCAGCTTAATTACAAGCAGTCTATTGAGATAGCTTCAGAAGAGGCTTTAAATAATGTTTTTGACCATAACAAATATCATTTATTAAAGAAAAGGCTAGACTATGACATTGCTGTTATAGGTATGGCTTGTTCTAAAAATAGTTTTAATACAGCTGAAGGAATTACAATTAAATACGTAGATCCTGCGGATATTGTTTATTCATATACTGAGTCTCCTTATTTTGACGATATATATTATGTTGGTGAAATTAGAAGAGTTAGTTTAACTGATCTTAAAAAAGAATATCCTGAGTTAACTCAAAAAGATTTAGAAGAAATTGAAGGCACTGGTTCTGGTTCTTTAATGTATAATAAGTCTTATGCAGCAGCTGACGTTCAGGATAAATCATATGTATACGTATTATACTTTGAATGGAAAACATTTAAAAATCAAGTATACAAGGTTAAAGAAACTGCATCAGGAGCTTTAAAAGCTATTAAAAAAGATGATTCTTTTAATCCACCTAAAGATGATAGATCAAGATTTGAAAAAGTAAGTAGATCTATTGAAGTGTTATATAATGGAGCTAAAGTTATTGGATCTAATAAATTATTAGAATGGAAGCTTGCTGAAAATATGACAAGACCAAAGACTGATACTACTAAGGTTCAAATGAGTTACAATATTGTAGCACCTAGAATGTATAAAGGTCAAGTTGAGTCATTAGTAAGTAGAATGACTACGTTTGCAGATATGATTCAAATTACGCATTTGAAACTGCAACAAGTACTTTCAAGAATGGTGCCAGACGGTGTTTATTTAGATGCTGATGGGTTGTCAGAAATAGATTTAGGTAACGGAACAAATTACAGTCCGCAGGAAGCATTAAATATGTATTTCCAAACTGGTTCGGTTATCGGTAGGTCTATGACTCAAGATGGTGAATTTAACCACGGTAAAATTCCTATTCAAGAATTACAAACCTCTGCTGCGGGAAGCAAAATATCAAGTTTAATTAATTCATACAACTACTATCTGCAAATGATAAGAGATGTAACAGGATTAAACGAAGCAAGAGATGGTTCTACACCTGATTCAAATGCTTTGGTTGGATTACAAAAACTTGCAGCTGCAAATTCAAACACTGCAACTAGGCATATAATGCAAGCTGGTTTATATTTAACATTAAAAACAGCAGAAGCAATATCGCTTAGAATATCTGATGTGCTTGAAAATTCAAATACAAGAAATAACTTTATTCAGAGTATTGGAAGATTTAACGTAGGTACACTAGAAGAAATTTCTCAATTACACTTGCATGACTTTGGAATATTCTTAGAATTAGCTCCAGATGACGAAGAAAAGCAATTACTAGAAAACAATATTCAGATGGCATTGTCTAAAGAGCAAATATATTTAGAAGATGCTATTGATATTAGAGAAGTTAAAAACTTAAAGTTAGCTAATCAATTATTAAAAGTAAGACGTAAAAAGAAATTTGATCAAGACAGGCAGTTACAACAAGAGAACATCCAAATGCAAACGCAGTCAAACACACAAGCTGCACAAGCCGCTGCACAAGCAGACGTTCAAAAAAATCAAGCTATTACGGAATCTAAAATTCAACTCACATCTGCGGAATACGAATTAAAAGCCCAGATGTTAGAAAAAGAAGCTGAAATTAAGAAACAGCTTATGCAATATGAGTATGAGCTTAATAAGGATCTTAAGCAGCTAGATTTACAGGTAATTAAAGATAAGGAGTCTTATAAAGAAGATCGCAAAGATAAAAGAACAAAAATTCAAGCATCTCAGCAATCTGAATTAATAGATCAAAGACAAAATAATAAAGCGCCGAAAGATTTTGAATCCGCAGGATTTGATACACTTGGAGGCTTTGGCTTAGGGCAGTTTGAGCCAAGATAAAATCATACTGCATAACTTATATAATATCATATCATGTCAGAAGAAACCGCAAAAGTTGTTGTTGATGAAACACCAACAGCAGCAGAAAAAGAAACACAAGTTCTCGAAGCAGCTGGAGTAGACACAAAAGCTGATGACGGAGTCTACAAAGTAGATTTAAGTAAACCTAAAACGCAAGAAGATGCCGTTCAAGAACAAAGCACAGATGAAAGCGTGTTACTCAGCAGCAGCGAAAGCAAAGAGACTGGGCAAGATGCCGAAGTGGAATTGCAAGGAGTGGAGCAAGAAAACAAAGAAGAATCTGCTTTAGAATTAATTGAAGACACAGAGGAACAAGAAAGCCAAGAAGAACCCAGAGCTGTTGAAGAAGAAAAAGTAACAGAAGAAGAGGTAATTCAAGAAGTAAAAGATTCTGGGATTGACCTTCCTGAAAATATTCAAAAAGTTGTAGACTTTATGAATGAAACAGGAGGAACACTTGAGGATTATGTTAGATTAAATGCTGACTACTCTAATGTTGACCCAGGAACTTTATTAAAAGAATATTACAAGCAAACTAAATCACATTTAGATAACGAAGAAATTGATTTCTTAATTGAAGACAATTTTGAATTTGATGAAGATTTAGATGAGGAGCGAGACATCCGAAGAAAAAAACTTGCATATAAAGAAGAGATTGCAAAAGCAAAAAACTTTTTGACTTCACTTAAGGATAAATATTACGATGAGATCAAGTTGAACTCGAAGTTAAATCCGGACCAGCAAAAGGCTATTGACTTTTTTAATCAATATAACAAAGAGCAATCCGAAGTTCAGCAAACACAGGAAAAGCAGCTTAATCATTTTAAACAGCAAACTGAAAAAATTTTTAATCAAGAGTTCAAAGGTTTTGATTTCAAGGTTGGAGACAATAAATATAGGTTTAAAGTTAAAGATGTGGAAAAAACAAAAGAGGTACAAAGTGATCTTAATAATGTACTAAGTAAGTTCTTAGACGAAAATAATATGATCGCGGACGCTTCAGGATACCACAAAGCTATTTTTGCTGCAAATAACGCTGACAGTTTAGCTACTCATTTTTACGAACAAGGTAAAGCTGATGCCATTAGGGAAATTTCAAAAGATTCTAAGAATGTAAACATGGATCCAAGAAAAACCGGAACAGGTGTTATTGAAACCGGAGGAATGAAAGTAAGAGCCATAACTGGTGACGACAGCTCTAAGTTAAAAATTAAACTTAGAAAATAAACATTTAAAAAATTTAAAATGGCTACAATTATTCCAACTGGAGGACCAAGCTTAAACGCGGTTCCAGCTCCAGTTAAACAAACATTATCAACTAACTACCTTTCTTTTACAGGAGGGCAAAATGACTGGTCTCAGCAATACTTACCAGAATTATACGAAGCAGAAGTTGAAAGATACGGTGACCGTACTGTTTCTTCTTTCTTACGTATGGTAGGTGCTGAAATGCCAATGACTTCTGATCAAGTAGTATGGTCAGAGCAAGGAAGATTACACCTTTCTTACGAAGGGGCTGCATTAGTTGCTTCAACTGGTGTTATCACTGTATCTGGTGGACACGCTGTACGTGCCAACCAAACTATTGTTGTTTCTGACGGAACTACAACTGTTAAAGCTTTTGTATCTGCAGTTACTGCAACTACTATTACAGCTAAAAGATATGACAAAGCTGCATTTTCAACTGATTCAGATTTTGCTGACGGTTCTGTAAGCTTATTCGTATTTGGTGCTGAATTTAACAAAGGGACTACTGGAATGTCAGGAGCTGTTACTCCATCTTTCCAATCTTTCACAAACCAACCAATCATCATCAAAGACAAGTACGAAGTATCTGGATCTGATGCATCACAAATTGGATGGGTTGAAATTACTGGAGAATCTGGACAATCTGGATACTTATGGTATTTGAAAGCTGAAGGAGATACAAGAACTCGTTTCGAAGATTATTTAGAAATGGCTGTTGTTGAAGGAGAAAATGCTGCTGCATTATCTGGAGCTGCTGTTGCAGGTGTTAAAGGAACTGAAGGTTTATTTGCCGCTATCCAAGATAGAGGACACGTAACTGCCGGTGTTGATGGTTCTTCTGCTGCAGAAGATTTATCTGACTTTGACGAAATCCTTAAGAAATTAGATAAGCAAGGAGCAATTGAAGAGAACATGCTTTTCTTAAACAGAGAAGTTTCTTTAAACATTGACGATATGCTTGCTGCTCAAAACTCTTACGGTGCAGGTGGTACTTCTTACGGAGTATTTTCTAACAGCGAAGATATGGCACTTAACTTAGGTTTCTCTGGATTCAGAAGAGGTTCTTATGACTTCTACAAAACTGACTGGAAATACTTAAACGATGCTACTACTAGAGGACTTGTTACAGACATCAGAGGGGTTTTAGTACCTGCTGGAACTTCTACTGTTTATGACAAAGTATTAGGTAAGAACATCAAAAGACCATTCTTACACGTACGTTACAGAGCTTCTGAAGCTGATGACAGAAAAATGAAATCTTGGACAACTGGTTCAGTTGGAGGAGCTTTCACATCTGATCTTGATGCAATGGAAGTACACTACTTATCTGAAAGATGTTTAGTAGTTCAAGGAGCGAATAACTTCATGATCTTAAACTAACATAACTTTGTAGGATTTACCCTCGTTGAACTGACGGGGGTATTTCTTACTTTTATACACTTTTTAATTATATTATATCATGGCAAAACAAGTCACACCAAAAAAATCAACTTCTGTACCAAGAGATACTGAAGTTATAGCAGAAGCTTTAGAAGCACCAATTGAAAAAGTTGTTGTAAAGGAAGAGCCAAAACCAAAAAAGAATTTTTGGGAAGTTAAAGACCGTACATACTATTTAAAAGGCGGTAGAAACGCATTAACATATACAATAAGAAGTAAAGGAATTTACTGGTTTGACGAAGAGAAAGGATACGAAAGAGAAATCAAGTATACTTTAAATCAAAAAACACCATTTGTTGATGAATTTCAAGGCCCTGCAAGATTAGGGCATATTGTATTTACTGATGGAACATTGGTAGTACCAAAAGAGAAACAAACGTTACAAAAACTATTATCATTATATCACCCTCAAAAAGGTAAATTGTTTGAAGAGTTTGATGCTGAAGAAGATGCAGAAGACGAATTAGACTTTTTAGAATTAGAATTAGATGCTTTAGTAGCAGCTCGTTCTATAGATATTGACCAAGCTGAAGCTATATTGCGTACTGAGGTTGGATCTAGGGTGTCAGATATGAGTTCTAAGGAGCTTAAAAGGGATTTATTGCTATTTGCTAAGAAAGATCCTATTTTGTTCTTAGAGTTGGTTAATGACGAAAATATAAATATTAGAAACTTAGCTATTAAGTCGGTAGAACAAAGGATTATTAATTTATCGGATGACAACAGAACCTTTAGTTGGGCATCAACAGGAAGAAAGTTAATTACTGTACCATTTGATGAAAATCCATACTCGGCGTTAGCAGCTTACTTTAAAACAGATGAAGGCGTAGAAGTTTTTCAGTCTGTTGAAAAAAGGCTTAAATAACACGTAATATTTTATAGAGGTTAGGCCGCTTAAACGTGGCCTAACTAATATAAATAACAATAAACAACATGATAAGTATAGATACAGTATACCAAAGAGTACTTGCTATTCTAAATAAAGAGCAAAGAGGTTATTTAACACCGCAAGAGTTTAATCTTTTTGCGAATCAAGCTCAATTAGAAATATTTGAGCAATATTTTTTTGATCTTAATCAGTATATGAGATTAAAAGATAATAACACTGAGTATGCTCAATTGTACAATCTTGTTGATGAAAAAATTAGTAAGTTTAAAACATATGGAAATCTTACTTACTCCTCTGGAGCATTTACATTTCCTTCTGACTTACATAAAATAGGCACTGTTATATACAACGGAACCGAGGTTGAAAAAGTTGATATAAAGCAGCTGCTTGATTATCAAGGTTCTAAGCTTACACAACCATCTACTACAACACCTGTTTATATTCAAGATGTTAATGGCTCTTGGAGTGTTACATTATATCCATCTACAATTACATCTGGCGTAACTTGCACTTATGTTAAGAAGCCTATAAAAGTTGAATGGGCATACACCAATGTAAATAACAACGCCCTTTATAACGCAAACAATTCTCAAGACTTTGAATTGCATGAGTCTGAAGAAGCAACTTTGGTTCTTAAAATATTAATGTATGCTGGATTAACAATAAAAGATCCTAGCGTTTCACAAGTAGCAGACGCAAAAGAAACTAAAAAAATAACTCAAGAAAAATCTTAATAAATGGGACTTATAAATCAAACAGCAAGGCAGTATTATAGCCTATCAGAAATATTTATAGCAGATGGCTCTACAACTGTATTTACAGTTACGTTTGATCCATTACCAAGTCTTATTACAGATTTTGTTGTATTTATTGACGGCAAAGAAATAGATGACAGCAATTACACTTACAATACGGGTGTAATTACTTTTTCTGTAGCGCCTGTTGATGGTACAGAGGTTAAAATAGTATTAGATAACCAAAAGCACGGAAGCTATAGATACATATCGTTAGAAGATATTATAGCAAACTTTATGGTTTCTTATGTTGGAGACGACAAAATAATAACTACTGCAAGACAGTTAGATGTTATGTTTCATGCTAAAAGAGCAATACAGGAATTTAGCTACGACATTTCAAGAGTAGAAAAAATACAAGAAGTTGAGGTTGGATCTACGTTGACTATCCCAATGCCTCAAGATTACGTTGGGTATGTACAGCTAGCTTGGATAGATGGTAACGGCTTAGAAAGAATAATATATCCTAGTAATGATACATCAAGACCATCGCAACCTGTATTACAAGACGACGAAACAAACTACTTGTATGATGATGACGATAGCTTACTAACTGGTACTTCCATTGCTACAGAATACTTTAAAGGTGTTGAAACAAATGACACTATAGGTTTATCTAATAATGATGATTACTTCTTTTCAAATGCAGATCATAACAATAGCGTTATAGGATTAGGTAGAAGATATGGATCAAACCCTGAAACTACACAGGTTAACGGCGTTTTTGTTGTTGACGAATTAAATGGACAATTTGGTTTTAGTAGTAACTTATCTGGTAAAGTAATTACAATAAAATATATTTCTGACGGATTAGGTACTGACAAAGAAATGAAAGTACACAAATTAGCAGAAGAAGCTATCTATAAGTATATAGCTCACGCAATAATTGCCTCTAAAGCAAATATGCCGGAGTACATTGTAAATAGGTTTAAAAAAGAAAGAAGAGCTACTATGCGTAATGCTAAGCTACGTCTTTCAAATTTAAAATTAAGAGAGCTTACTCAGGTAATGAGAGGTAAGAGCAAACAAATTAAACACTAATTAAATGCCAGAAATTAAGCACCTATTCAACGCGGGTCGAATGAATAAAGACCTAGACGAACGTTTAGTACCAAATGGTGAATACAGGGATGCTCTTAACATTCAGTTGGCTAGTACTGACGGTAATGATGTAGGAGCAATACAAAACCTAAAAGGCAATCAAGCTCTTTCTTCTATTACTGAAAATGACGCTCTCTGCATTGGATCCATTGCGGATACAACAACAAATAAAATATATTGGTTTGTTAAAGATACTAATAAGGATTTTATAGCTGAATACGATACAATTGAAAACACTGTAAAACCAGTTATTGTTGATACTGAATCAGTTTTAAACTTCCCCTCTACAAAAATAACAGGCATTGTTATTATAGAAGGGTTTTTAGCTTGGACAGACGATACTAACGAGCCAAAAATATTAGATATACAAGATTTTATTTCTTATTCTAATAATGATTTTAACACACATACTCAAATAAACTCAGTAAATTTTATTGAGTCAGATATAACTATAATAAAACAAAAGCCATTAAATGCGCCTGTAATTAATTTTTCAGACTATTTAGATGGCTCAGTAGAACCTTTACTTGTTTTAGATCTTAGCGAGGTTGCTATTGGAGATAATTTTACAGTTGTAACCAATAGCCCAGATACAATAAACAATATTGCAATTGGAGATACTGTTGAGTTAAGTTATGTTGATCCTGCTACACAAAAGTATTACTACGCTAAAGGTTCTTTTGTAAGCCAAACTTTAACTCCAAATTTAAATTTAACTTTAAATTTAACTTATAAAAATAATAATGCAGATACTGACGCTGTTAGGTATGTAGTTAAAAAATACATTGAGCCAATATTTCAAGAAAAATTTGTAAGATTTTCATATAGATGGAAGTTTAGCAATGGGCAGTATTCTGTAATGGCTCCTTTTTCCGAAACAGCTTTTTATCCAAAAGAAATTTCAGATTATAATTTAGAAACCGGCTTTAACAATCAAATGGTAAATAGCATTACTGGATTGTTTTTAACTGGAATTGAATATAATGTTAATGATATTTCTGAAATTGATATATTGTATAAAGAAACCAATAATACAAATATATACGTTTATAAAACCTTGCCAATTAATAATTTTTTAGGCAATGTAACTATCGAAAAAGAAAATGTATATTCCGTACTTCCTAGCGATCAATTATTAAGACAATTTGATGCTGTTCCAAATAAAGCACTAGCAATGGATCTTGTTGCAAATAGGCTTGTTTTTGCTAATTATGAAAGTGGTATTGATTTAACCGGTTATTCTCCTAATTTTAATATAGGGCTTAATAATAGAACTACAAATACTTTAAGATCAATAAAATCAGATAGGGATTATGAATTTGGTATTTTATTTGAAGATAAATACGGAAGGCAAACTCCTATTGTGTCCAATGATTTTGGTATTAAAAAAATAGATCTTGGAGACGACGGAAAAGGCAAAGCTTTTAGTGTCCAAATGATTGGAAACAGACCTACTGATTCTAAAATAGATAAATTTAAAATATACATAAAAGAATCTGCGCAACAATATTATAATTTTATAGTTGATCAAGCATATAATGATAGTACTACTGAAGAAAGTTTATGGCTTTCAGTGCCAAGCTATGAAATAAATAAGTTTAATGAAGAAGACTATATTATTCTTAAAAAAGGGGCTAATACAAATACGCCTTTAAACAACAAAAACGCTAAATATAAAGTATTAGACATACAATCAAGCAAGCCTGACAGCATTACTGCAACTGGGCAATTTGATGATAGATTTTTTGTAAAAGTTCAAAAAGATAGTATTATATCAGATGGATTTTTAAGTTCTTCAGGATTAGCGGGTAATTCATCTTTGATAGACCCAAATAATTATATAATTGTTGGAGTACCTCAAACTGATGGTTTATATTTAGGAGATATTTGCATAGTACTACAGGGAGACGACAGGGGCGATAAATATTCTTATTGGTTTAAAGATGGTAATGTTTATGTGCTTCAAGAGTCATGTTCTAATGCCGCCCCCAATTTAGTGGGTACATCCGCAGGAGAGGTTACATGCGGTAGCACTACTCTTCTGGCGGCAGACGACTGGACGCAAACTAATTCTTCTTTATATTCGGATTCAACAGGGGAAGTTACTATATATACACGCCTTATTTTTAACGGGCAAGATATTGAAGTTTTTGTTTGTTATGCTTCATCAAATGCTGGCTCAGGCGGTGGCCCTGCTGTTTTTGAAACAGCTGTTAAAAATGATTTATTAGATATATACTATGAAACAGAAGAATCTTACCCTATCAGCGAGTACAATGCCGCTCATACATTAAGATGGTTTAATTGTTTTAATTTTGGTAATGGTATAGAATCAAATAGGCTTAGGGATGATTTTAATGAGGTTATTATAGATAATCAAGTTAGAGTATCAACAACAATTTCTGAACAATATAAAAGGTTTAAAAACACTAGTGGACTTATATGGTCTGGTTTATTTAATTCAAGAAATGGAATTAATAGATTAAATCAATTTAATACAGGTGAAGCTATAACAAAAGATTTAAATCCAGAATACGGATCTATTCAATTGTTGCATGCAAGAGATACCGATTTAATAGCTTTTTGTGAAGATAAAGTATTAAGAATATTGGCCAGCAAAGACGCATTATATAATGCTGATGGATCTACTAACATAACGGCTTCTAATAATGTTCTTGGCCAAGCTGTACCATATGCTGGAGAATTTGGTATTTCTAAAAATCCAGAATCATTTGCTAGCTATGGTTATCAAGTTTATTTTGCAGACAAAGCTAGAGGTGTTGTTTTAAGGCTTTCAAGAGATGGCCTTACGTTACTATCCGATAAGGGTATGTCAACTTATTTTAGAGATAAATTTAACGGTCATGATTCTACAATAATAGGTTCGTATGACATACACACAAGACAATATATACTATCATTAACTGGAGACGAGAGTATTTCATTTTCAGAAGCAGTAGACGGATGGACAAGTAGATTATCTTATATTCCAGAAAACGGAGTTTCATTAAACGGGCAATATTTTACATTTAAAAATGCTCAAATTTGGAAACATCATAGTTTAGGTATTAATAATTTTTATGGAATTCCATATAATTCTTCTGTAAAATTTATATTTAATGACGAACCATCTGTAGTTAAAAACTTTAAAACAATAGCTTTTGAAGGAACACAGGGCAACACTACCTCTATAAATGGGTGGAAAGCTACGTCAATTACTACGGATTTGCAACAAGGTAAGGTAATATACTTTAAAGGCAAAGAAGGTAAGTGGTTTAATAATATTGATGGTATATCAAAAAACAAAAATACTTTAGATAGCAAAGAGTTTTCAATTCAAGGAATTGGTAGTTTATCTTCTACTTTGGTGCCACAACCAGTGCCAACTCCAACACCTACCCCTGCACCTCAGCCTGTACCAATTCCAACACCGCAGCCTACGGCCCCAATTCCAGTCCCACAACCAATAGCACCTGTCCCTGCTCCTGTAGTTGTACCGGTAGTTGATCCAACCCCGGTTCCAGCGCCTGTTGTGGTACCAGTAGTTGAGCCTGTTCCTGTACCGGCTCCAGTGGTAGCCCCTGTTGTTGAGCCTGTTCCAGCCCCTGTTGTTTCTCCTGTAGTTGATCCAGTCCCAGTTCCAGCCCCGGTAGTTGATAATTATAATTACTACTATTTAACAATTTGCGGAGGTGTATTTGTTACTTATGCAAGAAGTCTTAATGTAATTCCTATTGGAACAGTTGTTGAGTTGGTTAACTTAGAAGGATGCTACACGGTGTCAGGTTCTAACGGGCCATTAAATTCTGGAGATATATCAGCTACTTACGCGGATTGTGACGCTTGTCAGCCAGCACCAACGCCTCCGCCTGTATCACCTAATGCTGTAGTTTATCACTTGCAGTCATGTACTGATGGACTAACAACTTATAAGAGTGATCCTACTACTGCTGTTTTTGAATTAAACGAAAGAGTTACAGACGGATTCTACACCTATCTTATTCTAGGCGTTGACCCGCCTGAAGGCTATACAAGTGCAGGAAATGTTATTTACACAGGGTTCTTTGGATGTCCAGATTCTCAGCCAGTAGCCCCTGCTCCTACGTCTCCTGTGCCTGTTCCAGCACCTGCTGTATCTTTATTAAGCCAACAGTTAGATTGGAACACTAGTTATGTAGCAAATTGTGTTTATCCTAATACAGCAACTTTTTGGATGGACACAAACGACTTAGCAACAGCTACAGTTCTTTGTGACAGTAATAACATAGTAGATAAATCTAATCAAAGACATGTTACTAATGGGACTATAACAAGATTGTGGAACGGAACAGCATTCTTTGATGCGGTTGCTTGTGAAGCAGCCCCTGTTCCAGCTCCTGTTGCGCCACAACCTGTGCCAGCACCAACAGTAGCTACTTTTTATTCATTAAGAAGATGCACTGATGACGTTACTGGATTTAGAACACAAAATGAAACATCAGAAATAACTTTATTTCCAGGAGATAGAGTAGAAGGATCAGGCCCTACATTCTATGTAGTTATGGGAGAAACTACTACAGGAACAAATATAGGTATTGTTTCAGCAACCGGCGAAATTGGATGCCCAGCTGCGCCTGTTCCTGCTCCAATAGCTCCAACACCAACACCTCAACCAACAGCACCGGTTCCACAACCAATACCACAGCCTACAGCTCCAGTACCTCAACCCGTACCGCAACCTGTAGCTCCAGTTGCACCTACACCAGTCCCACAGCCTGTACCTGTAGCTCCGCAACCAGTACCGCAACCTGTGCCTGTAGCGCCAGTACCTCAACCAGTGCCACAGCCAGTTGCGCCTGTGCCAATACCAACTCCTACACCTCAACCAGTACCAGCACCAGTAGCTCCGGTTCCGCAACCAATACCAACCCCTGTAGCTCCGGTTCCGGCTCCCGTTGCTGCAACTCCTTATTGTCATGAAGTAACCTATGACTCTTCTTTGTATAGTTTAAATATGGATATTTATGGAATACGTTATACTGATGCTTTTGGCAATATTCAAATATCATCTTTTAACGGATTAGGGTTTTCTCAACCAAACGGATCAGAGTTCATATACAATATATGTGCAATAAATGTAGCGGGTGATATTTACTCAACTGCTGATAATCAAGCTTATCCACAATATAGCTCAGCCCTAAGTAGTTTTAGTAGCGGAACG
>Ga0196901_1000639_pt1 | contig 18054 bp, 21 predicted proteins | sample CB_VirMetaG_FD_169099 | JGI IMG/M metagenome (GOLD analysis project Ga0196901, IMG submission 169099) | Freshwater to marine saline gradient viral communities from Chesapeake Bay - CB_1504_1 Viral MetaG (v3) (version 3) | ecosystem: Environmental > Aquatic > Marine > Coastal | place: USA... | reverse complement strand
CCATTGGTGCCAGTGCCGCCATAACCATCGCAGTTGCTACTTCGATTCGCTGAACCACCCTAGTCTGTGTCTCGTCAATCGCCCCATAGCCAATGGCGGTGTTGGTGTCGACAAGGGTGCGCAAATCATCAGGCAGCGAATTAAGCGCTTCATCGGTTAGCTTGAAGCGGTAGTGAACATCGCGTTTGTAGCATTTCAAAATGCAGTTGTTGGAGGCGTCTGAATCAATGCGGCATTGTTGATAGGCGTTGCCAGTAGGAAAGGCAGAATCACGCCAAGCGCTATCATTGAACACCAGGGTATAGGATTGAGGCGGTGCAATGTCATTGGCCCAAACAGCGCCATTTGAGCAATCAGGCGGCGAAGTGTTTGAGAAGGCGGTGATGTATGTGGTTGCCTCGTAGTCATAGTGTTTATACTGAAAGCTAACCGGCAGATACAGCCGCGCACGGGTTAACTTGTTGACCGCTTGCGCCAATTGGTTGAAATGGTCGGCATACGTAAACATTGATGGTTGCGGCCCAAACCCGCGCACCTCATCGCTTCGCACGCTGCCAGGCAAGGCTCGGTAATGCTGCTTGTCATTGGCTGAATACATCAGTTGTTCAAATGTCCAATCATAAAGGCGCTTGTTATAGCACGTTGCCAAGCCAGTATTTGGGTCGGTGGATTTGCGCTGAGTGTTGGTTGATTCTTCGTCAACGTATCCCTCGCAAATGGCGCGCAAAATGGTCTCCATCCAGGTCAACTCATCTGTGCGCGCTAGGGTGTCAGTGGTGTTATAATCGGCGTTGTTGTCCTCGTAGACGTAAGGGATGAGGCGCGTAAAATAAAAGCGCGGCATGCACGAGCCATTGATGACGCTCGTATCCCAACCGCTGGTAGCGTCAGCATCTGGGGCCATGTCGCCAATCCGTTGGCCGCATTGCGTGCCGCTGCCATCAATGAACGTGCGCAGATACTCAACCACCGCATTCTCATCTGTGCGATAACCGCCGTTAGCCCTTCCTGTGCTATCAGCCGCGATATATGCCGCGCGGCTGGTGGCATTGTCTGCAATCGTGCTGGGTGCGTCCTCGTTATAGGAAAGGCGCCGGTCGAGCTCAACGCGCACTTGGTTGCTGCCAGCATCTCGCACGCTTGTTACCTTGTAGTCTGGCACATAGACCTTGCACGACTTGTAATGGCCATTGGCGCCAATGCAATCGGTGGCGCTAGAATCCTCGCAGTTGCCGTAATTGGCTTGAGTAATTAAATGGCTGCCCGCTGTGCCTGGTGCTACCTCGCCCAATGGCACTGCATGGGTGTTGAGCAAATAACGGTATCCAGTCGGGTTTTCGCTGCGCTGCAAATAGGCGCCAGGGTAGGGCGTCACATGCGGCAAAATCTCTTTGCCTACGGGGTCACCAGCGCCAGCAACGTTTGTCCAATCCTTTGAAAACATGGCGCATCTGTCATGGCCCCAGCCTATGACATCGCTATAGCCGCTTGGTTTGTAGGCGCTTGATTCACTGTTCTGGTAGCCAATTGACTGCATGAACATGGACCATTGGTTGGAATAGCCAGCCTCTGGCGCAGCCTCACGGATAAGCTCATATTCAAGCACGGTCTCAGTGCCTGATGTTTTGGTAAAGGTATCGACGCCATGAACGCCAGTAAACTGCGCACCAGCGGCCACCGTGGTGCCGTTGTAGGTGATACTTGTGCCACCGCTCACCGTGTAGACAACTCCTGCCTTAATTGCGCCGCTTGCAATGGCGCTTTGACTTGGCGCAATGTCCTCAAATTGGTCGGCGTATGATAGACCAAAGGCTCGCCGGTTGAAGTAAAGCACACTTTTGCCGCCGCTTACCTCGTAGCCTACCAGGCCATGGCGGTCGACCATGCGCAGGCGCTTGCGCACTTGCTCGGCAACGGTGCGGTAAATGGGATTTGCATTAATGGCCACCGTGTCATCTTGAACGTCTGAGCGGTTGCCGTTGTAAATCATCCCATGGCGCAAGTAAGCATCGCTTATATCCTTGGGCGTGCTCGTGTCTTTGCCTTCTGCATCATAAGTAACATTAGAGGCGCTTCCGCATCGCAGCACGAGGTAGGCGTCCTCGTTCTCAGGCTTGTATTCAAGGAGCTCGGCAATCTCAACATAACACTCATCGAGCGCACCCATGGCGTCTATGTTTTTGACGCGCACGTTGCCGCCTGCTGGCACTTCAAACCATGCGCTGGCTGAGTTGCTGCCGTTGGCAATGGTTAGCCTGGTGAGTTCAGTGCCGTCGACTTCAATCGCAAACGTCTTATCGCCGCTGCCAAAGTCTCGATAAGCCAACACACCAGCCAAAACAAAACCGCTGTGGATGTTGTAATTAGTGGTTGCAGTAGGATTGCCGCTTGAATCCATCAGGCCGCCATAGGTGTCGGCTGCCGTGTTGTTGGCAAAGGCAAAACGCTCATAGGTGGCCTCGATGGTGCCGGTGCCATCATCTTCGCCATATGCTGGCGCTAGGTAATACTGCCGCGTTAGGAAGCCCTCGAAATCAAACGCCTTCTCCTCGACCTTGTAGCCGCTTGCCGCTTGCTCGGCTTCGGTGCCTCTGAATTGTTCAACGAATGCGTTGAGCGCTCGCGCTAGTTGGTCGCCTGCTGGATGCGCCAGGCGTGCGTCATTGTATTGCCCATCATATGGCCCTTCCATGTATGACGCAATTGGCAGCCTGGTAATACTGCCATCCCAGTGCAACAAGATGTAGTCCTTGCTTGCCTTAAACCAGGAAAACACCGCATTGGTTTGGCCTGGGCAAGTGCTGTATGTGGTCGAGGTGTTGGGGGTGACGCTTGTATTGGTAAACTTGAGCGCGTAGTCGGGCAAATCGGGCGAGTCAGCGCATTGGCCGTTATAGGCTGGGCGCGGAATGAAGCCGCCATAGCTACGCTGAAACCAGTTAAAGAAGCCCATGCGGAAATGCGAGCGGGCTGCCACAAGCGCATTTGCTAGGCTTAAATCTGTCGTATTGCTGCCATCAACCACGCCGCGTTGATAGCGGCCAATGTCCCATTTTTCCGAATCAGTAGATGGCGCACCGCTGACGTTGTGCAGCAATATGCCTTGGCCATCTGCGCTATCATAACTCAGGCGGCCTGCCTCGCTTTTGATGTCGTCACCGTTGCCAAAGACAAAGCCATTGATTGGGTTGCCAAGAAAGGCGCCCTCTGGTTGCCCAGCGGCGGTAGTCGGGAAGGTGGCCTCGTCTGGTTGAACGTGGGCATATATTTTCCACCATTCGTCCTCTGGCGCAAAGTTGGTGCCATTGGGCGCACGTAGCACGCGGAATAGAGAGTGCCAATACCAGTGCAGGCGATAAGTAGGGTCACCCACGCCGCCAAGTAGGCGGTCATTGAATGCTTGGGCAAGTTGGTTCCATTGGCCGCTCGTGATAGTGGCGCCAGCGGTAACCGTGGGCGCTTGCTTGTAGGTCAGCGCCATGAGGCAGTCTTACACAATTGTATAACGCTTGGTTATCTGCAATTTGCAGTTGGTCGCCGTGTTGCATTCAACGTAAATCATGCCATCGCTTGCGGTGCGGTAACGTGAATCAACTGGCAGCAAATGCTTTTCGCCACCTGCAACAGTAATCACCTTGTCTGCAAACGTAATGCCAAGCGCATCGTATTCATCAGGCTCATCAAGCTTGATGGTGAAGGTAACCGTTGTGCCGCCGGCGTTGTAAAAAATCATGAAGCCGGCGCTGGCAAACTCAAACTTCACGCCGTTGCCTGAGCCGTTGACTAGCGTGGTGAACGCGGCCACCTCGTCAAGCTCAAGCCCTTGATTGCCGTATGCGCTTGTTGAGAAATCGCGAAAAGATGTGGTTGGAATTTCGACTGCTGCCATGGTGTCAGATTTTGCTTAAAATTGATTTGATTAGCCCCCAGGTGCCAGCGGCCTTTTGTTGGGTCTTTAGATTGCCCAAGATGCCGTCCAGCTTGCCCTTAGCGTTGCTTTTGTTAAGCGCTGCCTTGAACTCTTGCGCCGCCTCAACGCCGCTCACAGCGGCCTTTTTCCATTGCCTGCCGCGGATTGCGGCGCCAATGCCAAGCAGCGCAATGATGGCCTGGCTTGCAATGCTGCCAACAGGTTGCGGTGCCAATTGGCCGCCAATGGTGATGCCAGTCTTGACGTTTGGCTTGGTCACCCAATTGGTCACAGATTGCTCGGTGCCATCAGGCAAAACTTGCGTTGTGACTTCGGCCTCATAAGCCCAGCCGGTGGCTTGCTCCAGCGCTGCGCAACCGCTCAACATGAAGAGCGCCGCTGCCAAAAATCCAATTTCAATTGCGTTTTTCATTGCGTTTTTTTTTAAACTCAATCACTGCGCTGCCGGCCTTGGCGATAGTGTAAACAAGGGTTGCCACTGCAATGGCGATTCGCAGCCACTCATCAATTGTGCTGCCAGTGACCGTGAATCCAATCACGCCAATTGCTGGCACCTTAAACCACTCGCCCCAGGGCTCGGCCATCGTCTTCACGCATCAGGTGCGTCAGGTGTAGCCACTGATTCTGGCTCAGTTGCCATAGCGGCCTGATAGGCTGCAATGCACTCAGGTGTCCAGACTGCTGCTGCGATGGCTTTGACTCGGTCGCATTCGCCGCTCACATCGTCAGTGGGTGCGAGGACGTGACGGTGGAAGCTTGCGGCTTTCTCCTCGCCAGTCTCGGTGTCAATGATTGCGTGGCGATGCCTAATTTGCAGACTGCCGTTTTGAATGACCTCGATTTTGTCGGTCAATGTGATTTCTTCTAGTGCCATAATGATTTTAGTTTTGGTCCGTCCCAGCTAGTCCGGCTGGAGTAAATTGGTTAGAACGAGTTGTATGTGGCGGTCATCATGATGATGTTCTTGCCGCCAGAACCAGTGGCGAGCCCACTGACATCCATTGGGCTCAGACTGCCAGTTATGCCTGTTACTCGTTTATTTAGGACAATGTAACTTGCGGAAGAAGCGACATGCCCGCCTGACGGAGCCTCAGTCCAATCAACTGCGTAACCAATGTTGGCTGCAACGTCGTTGGTAGAACCGGCATTGGGATAAGGCAAGCCTGAGACGTGAACCTGTCCTGACGCACCAGTCGTGTCTAGGTTGGTTGTTAAAATGTAGCAGTTGACCGTGACTTGATGACCAATTTTCACGTATCTCGCTGCCACTACGTTCATCGTCAAGGCAGCAAATGAACCCGATTGAGGCGCAAACACAGGCGTCCAACTGCCCTCCTCATAATCTGAAATGGCATTGGCTGCCGCCGTGTCTCCGTTGAAACAAAGCCCGTTTTCAGTGAATCTAGCTCGCTCGCTGAGTGTGTAGTCATCGTTTCGGAGTTTGACCACGAGGTCGCCCCCATAATTGAACGTGCCAGTCCGGCCCTCGCATTTAATAAAAGCTCTCGAAATTGAGCCGTGAATTAAGTCGTTATATAAACCAAGCTCCGCACTAGATGTTTGGTAATGCACATCTCCATTTGCTAAAACCACAACACGACTCACACCGGCACTCTGGTCTCTGGTTATTAGGTTGCCTCCAGAATCGACGTAGAGGTTAAACTTCTTTGCATCAGTGCGGTCAATCGACAGACCTACGTCAACCCCCGTGTCTTGGAGATGCAGCTTGGCACTCGGCGAGGCTGTCCCAACCCCGACTCGGCCATTTTCTTGAACAACGAAGTTGGTGCTACTCCCGTCAGTGACAGTCAGTGCCTGAGTGGTTGCCGTTCCGGTGGTGGACTCGACCTCCAGACGGCCACCCGACACTGTGACATTGCCACCGCCTGTGAAACTGCTATCACTGGCGCTCGTGACGCTCAACGGCGTGGTAAAGGTTCCAGACAATGAATCATCAACATCCAGAGTGGTGCGGATGTTTTCCTTGTCGCTGGCGGTGACGGGTTCGTTGTCCAGAAAACGAGCAATCCGCACTTTCATGCGCTTGGCGTTGCCCGCTTCGTCAAAGATTAGAATTTTCTCTGTTGCCATGGTTGTCTAAAAATTAGGCAGGGCAGGAGATTGGCGCACAATTAGCGCCGGCTGGTTTGTCTCCAAATTCGGTCACAGCCGACATAGAGCCCTATATAATAATAGTGTAAAGTGTCGCACCTATTGCCACCTGGATGGCTGACTTGATGACGTAGTGCCGCCGCCAGTGGCTTTGGCGCGTGCTGCTCGCACTGTAACGCCGCTCGATGAATGGGTGATGAGTGTGCCGGCAGACTTGCGCGGTTGCAGCGATTCAACCGCCTCTTGCAGTTGCCTAATGGCATCAAGAATACCGCGAACGCTAAATTGACTGAGCCGGCGGAATCTCATGAGTGGTAAGGATAAAGCAAGTATGACAACTCGCCGCTGATGTAGTTGGTGAACTCTTGCACGATTTCAAACTTTCCACCGTTGAGCTCATTAATGCTTGGCGCCTCTTTTAGCCAATAAGTGCCTTGAAAGGTAGCCAACAAATCGCCGCAAATGGCATACTTGGTGACGTCTGTTTTCTGCGTCAATATTAGGTCAACTAGGCGGTTCGTTGTCCATTGGTAGCCTGTGCGGTAGTGGCTCAAAAACAGCGATGAATTAGCCGGCACAATGAGCGAGTTCCGCAAACTGTATTTGCTGGTTTCATAGGTGTCTTTGTTGGCGAGCATTAGCCTAGTCAAATCAATAGCCTTTGTGATTTGCGTTGGGCTCATGCTGCTCGCCGTTGTGTCAATGTAGGTCTGCAGCACAAAATCAGTGTCAAAAGTGCTGCCTGCCTCCATGTCGGCGGACGCCTTGTTGCGGTATGCTTCAACCGCCGTTATCACGCGTTGCTTGAATGCTTTTGAACCATTGGTCGCCGTTTCGTCTAGGTCGTCAAAATAGTCATGTTCCCAGACGTTACGTTGCACCTTGTATGGCTGAAATGTCCAATTGTCAGTGTCGGCGTCTGCGGTGGTCGTGCTGGCCGTGGTGTTGTCAATCGAGGCAAATGCCACTTCAAGCACACCGTAGTTGCCAGGCTCCTGGCGCACATCAATGCGCGATGCGTTGCCCACATAAGCCGTATTAAGCGCAGCGGCATCAATGGCGCTCCATGGCCCCTTGTAGGTATATACAGATTCCCAGCCGTTTGCCTCGCTCCATTGCCGCCTGACGTTCTCGACGGTGAGCGCCGTTGTTCCCTTAAAGTGCAAGCTCATGGTCTATTGAGTGGCGATGTGTTGGCCTTGATGGCGTTGAGTGCATCAAGTTGGTCTTTTGCATCAGATTTTGTAGCCCAATCAACAGCCTTTGATAGCGCTGCAATAGCATCTCTTGTGGTGGCTGTTGGACTGTAAATGTCGGCCATTTCTCTTGCGCCATAAACTGCACGCATTCCAGCTTGCCCAATCTTGGTCAAATCGTCGGCCATTCTAGCGTAATCTTGAACAAGCTTGGCTGACATAGGCGCGCCAATGCGTTGCGCTTCGCCCATGGCAGCACCCAGGCCGGCCTGCATGGTTGGTAGCAACTCGGTGCCGCTGCGGCCAAGTAGTCGCTGAATGTCGGCCAATTCGTTTGCCTTGTTGACTCCGTTTTCAACTTGCTGTGCTATCAGCGCAAACAAGTCTTGCGGACCTTTGGCTTTTAGTTGTTCAACGGTCACGCCGTAGCGCTCAAATGCCTCGCCATATTCTTTATTTCCCCTGATGGCATCTTGCTGCCTAAGAGATAGCGCCTTGAATGCTTTGCCAACATCTTCAATGCTGGCGCCGCTTTGCCTGGCGGCATAATCGAGCTCTTGGAAAGTGTCAGTATCAACGCCAATCTTTTTTGATTCATCACGAATTCGCGCCGCTGTTTCTGTTGGAAAAGCTTTTGTTGCTAAACCCATTATCTCGCGTGCGCTTGCAATCGCCATTCCAACAAGCCCGCCCTTCATGACGCCGCTCATGGCTCCACCAACGCCGGCACCGCCTTGCATCTTTTTAGATGTCTGAGCCATGAAGTTGCCCGCTTGCGCCTTCATGCGCTTCAAGCCGGCATCAAAACCCGTAGTGTCTAGGCCAACCTTAGCTTTTAGATTCATTCGCTGCCTTTTGCATTTCGCTTAACTTGTTGAGGCCGTCCGCAAGCTTGCCCTCAATAATGCGGCTGCCGCCTCTTAATTCGTTGCTGCTCAAAATATCCCAAACCAATTGGCCAAATGGCGCATCATTGATTGTGTCTGGCGAATAGTTCAGCCGCTCAATGGCAATGGTGCGCATCATTTGAAGCCCCGGCGTGCCGTATCCACCAGCGCCACCTGTGCCGACATCAGAGCTCAAGGTCTCTGGCGCTTGTTTGTTTGCCTCTAGGTATTCCAGCGCCGCTTTCATAACCTCATTGTATGGCCCAGGCAGCGGTTTGCGCGTATACCACCATTGACCAACAGGCGACAGAAACCAACCTAGCCACCTTGATGCACTGGCATAATTGCGCGAGCAGATGCCAACAAAAGCATGGAAGTCGAGCGGTGTTAGCACCTCAAACAGTCCAAGTCTAGCCATCAAGATTGAATGGCCGTAGGTCAAAGGGCGCAACTTAACGCCGGCCACATAATGGTGACCAGGAACGCAAGTTGCTGCCCAAGTGTCAGTCATTAGGTGACGTCATCGTTGGCCATGCCAGTGCCAGTGTATTCAATGGCAGTGATTGACCATTCGGCAAAGTTGCCATTCGAGCGCGTCTTTTCTGCGCTTTGAATGATGTATTCGCCCTCAATTTCTGCCCAGTCGCTTGATGTGATGTCTAGTTTTTCGCCGGCCTCAAAGCTCACTTTGAAAACCGCATCAACTTGGGTGACTGTTGTGGCTGCGCCTGCGCCAGAGCCAGCAATCATGCCGGTTAAGTTAAGCACCTGGCGCTGGTTGTAGTAACAGGCGCTTATTGTTTCGCCGTTGGCATTGTTGGCGGTGTTTGAATCGCTCTCCATCGAGAGGCGAATTTCGGTTGCATACATGAAAATATTGGAGTCGGTTCCAATATCTAATGTGAGATAAGTGCCGTCATTTTTGGTGCCGTATGTGAACGGCTGGCCTTTAAGTAATTTGGACATAGTTTATCGAATTTGGTTAAACGGTTGTCACTCCCAGCGCCGCTGGAAATGTTAAGGTGATTGATTCGCGCAAAATGGTGCCTTCAACATCGCGCTCAATGCCGCTTTGGTCGGCAACTCCAAAAATGTAAAAATCAGTAGCGCCCACATTGATGGCCTGAAGCTCGCTCCAAAAAAGCGATTCCTCAACGGCGGTCAATAATTCGTCATGCACATCAAGCGCATTTGGCTGGCCCTCTTCGTCAATCTCGCTCTGGACGCTCACGGTCAAGGTCACATCCATGTTGCCGGTGTTGGGCGGGTTTTGACTGGCGCCCACAAATGCCACCACAACGCAAGGCATTGCCTTGATGGTATCATTGGTGCCAGCGTAGACCGGCACGCCAACCTGGCCTTGCAGGTATGCCTTAAACGCTTCTTCTGTCTGCTTGCGGTAGCTCATCGCTTTGTTGATTGCCAGTCTTTGCCCATCTTGCGCCTGATGTAAGTCAGCATGTCTTTGCGCTCAACGCTGATGGCTTTTTGCAGTGCGGCCTTGAGCCCATTTATTGTGCTGCCATACCAAACGCCATGTGTGATGCTGGCTTGCGGGTTTGCTGGGTTGCTTCTGCGCTCTGGCTTGGCGCTGCCTTTAAGACTGAAGCCTTTCTTGTTGCGCGGCACTCTAATGGCTTTGATGTATGGCTTGAGGTCGGCGATGCAGCCATACCATGCACTTTTTAAGAAGTTGGTGCCTTTGGTGCGGTAACGCACAGCGCGCCGCTCTGAGCGCTGCATTGGGCGCCCTGACAAGCCTTTCTTGCCTCTTTTGCCTCGGTTGTAGTTGGTCAAGATTGCGGCCAATGGTGCGACTGGCGCAACGCGTGAGGCGCCTTGCATCTCTGCGCGCACATTGCTGGCCTTGGCGCTTGGGGTGTAGCGTGCGGCCTTCATGGCCAGGTTGGCGGCGCGTTGATTTACTGACTCAACCCAAGTGCGGCTGGAGAGTGATTGATACTTGAGCAACACGCGGTTGAAGTCAGCCATGTCCATGGCAATGGTGGTTTTGGTGCCTGGAATCATTGCTTTTTCATCAGCCCAAGCTCAAAGCTTGCGTCATTGGTCAACACTTGCTGAATCTTGAACCGTTTACCGCCCTTGGTCAGTGTGGCGCCCACAATCGGCTTGATGCCAGCATCAGCCCACTGTTTGCGGTTAGTGGTCAATGTCAGGTCGTAGCCTTCCAAGATGCCACCCTCTTCAAGCTCTTTGGTCTCGGTGTTGCCGCTCTCAACGCATCGCAACACATTGCCGTGGTAGTCAAACACGCTGCCTGCGGTGCGCTCCAGGTCCACTTGTTGCTCGTATAAAAACCGCGAACGATGGTGGCCCTGGTCGATTATGTATTGCTCTTGAAAATTGGTGTGTGGCACTGGGTTTGAGTGCGAGACACTATGAAAGCAATCAGTGCGCGTGATGCCGCGCCCATCTGGCACGTTTAAGCTTATGGTGTAGACGTCTTCCCACTCGCCGCTTTCGTTTGTGCGCTGCACTGTGTAGGCTGCCGCATCGTATTGCGCAGCATCAGCGGTGACGCGGATAATGACGTTGCCCGCGCCAAACGTGCCGCCTTCGCCAATCGCTGTGAACGTGGTTGGCGTATTGTGCAAGGCGGTCTCATAGAGCCAGCCTGAGCGCGTGTTGATTATGCGGTTGTTGGCCATTTAAAAAACCCAGGCGAGCAGTTGCCCGCCGCGCCTGGGTGTGGGTGTGGTGACCTAGCGAACGGTGGCAGCAAATTAGGCGCTGGCTTTTTTCTTGGCCTTAGCTTTTGGCGCGGATACGTCAACCTTTAGGTCGGCGCGCTTCCAGTAGGGCGGCTTTCGGTAAACGCTAACGCCGCTGTATTTGCCAGACGGGTTTTCGCGTTCAGCAATAAAGGCAGCCTTGCATTTGTCGGCGTCTCCCATAGCAATCAGCTCAGGTGAGCCATCAGGCAAAAATCCAATCGTGAATGAAGTCTTGAATATCATGGTTTTGTTATTGGTCGGTGATTCTAATAAGTGCGTTTTGGTTGCCAACTGAGCACCCGTAAAGAATGCCAACGGTTAGAAACCATTTGCCCAGGGTTGGGTTATAAAATTTTCGGGTCTGAAATGGCAGCCCAGTGCGCGGCTCTATGTTGTCTATGACCTCTGTGTTGCCATAGAGCGGGCGCGCGATTTGTCGCGATGCAATACATAGCGCGCTTGGGTGGCAGTAAAAGCCTTGCAGGTTGTTGCTGGTCGGAATGTCTTGATATTCGGCCACACCAAACCCGTGAATGGTTGAAAGCTCGCCCTCTTGGATTGGCTGCGCTGTGCCATAGGCGCTGGCGTCAATGATGCCACCATCTTTGCTAAGGCTTGCCGTGTAAGACGGATTGAGCATGACGGTCCTCAATGACCGTGGGCATTTGTTGGTGGTCAATGTGCTGGCGGCGTCTGCCAAGTCATCACTGTCGAAATTGGCGGCAGTCCTGACCTGAGAGGCGCTGAAGTTGCCAGGCGTGATAAGCCCAAGCAAATCGTCGGCTACGGCTTTTGCCGTGGCATCTATTGCAGGGCGCAAAAACGTGCGCTCTAAGATGGTTGGGCTCTTGAGTTTTGAAATCTCAAAATCAGTAAAAGCCATTGAAAAGCCCTTAAACTTGTTCAGTTCAATCTCAATGGCCGTGCTCGTCACATCGCTGGCGCTGTAGCCAGTAGACAAGTCTTTAACTGTGACCGAAGAGGGAACGCGGGTCACTGTGCGGTCTCCGCGCTCCCTGACTTCGGTTGAGAAGTTGCGACTCACAAGCGAAAAGGCGAAAAAGTTGGAGGATAGCAAGTCGAGCATTTGCTCGCTTACTGCTTCCAAATAAACGCCGCTTGAGAGTGCGTTTGCCATACTATTAAGCAGACTTGATGCGCTTCAGTGCGGCACCGTTGCCAACTGCAACACCGTAAAGAACGCCCATAGTCAAATAGTGCTTGCCAGCAACATTGTCATAAAAAGTTCTAAGTTGCAGCGGAAGCTGTGTTGAACTATCTACAATGTCCGACACCTGCACACTTCCATCTGCTGGAGCGGCTGGCGTGCGTGCGGCCAAACATAGCGCAGAAGGATGCAGCGCGATGGCGGCAAGGTTCTCGCTGTTGGTTGGGATGCCAGTGTATTCGTAGAGGCTGAAACCATGCACGCGCTGGGCTGCGTTCTCTTGCACGCCGGCTGGGGTGCCGTAGCTAGAAGCATCCTGCACGATGGCATCCTTCTGGATGCTGGCGTAATAGGAAGGCGGCAGAATCAAGGCACGCTCGCTCTTAGGACATTTGGCAGTGGTCAAGTCGGCTGCCAGGTCGGCCACTTCGTCAACGTCGAAGTTGGCGGCAGTGATGACCTCGTTGGCGCTGAAGTTAGCGTTTAGCACCAAGGCTAGCAAGTCGTCCATTACGGCGTCGAGGGTAACCTCTAGCGCAGGGGCCAAAAATTGGCTGGACAGCCAATCGAAATTGCCAGCCTTGGACACTTCCATGTCGGTAAACGCCATGCTGTAGCCCTTGAATTTGTTCAAGGTCACGGTGACGGCGGTGGATGTGACGTCCGTTGCAGCGTAACCAGTCGACAAGTCGCTGGCGGTCATGCTGGAAGGCACGCGGGTTGTCACAGATTCGCCGGCGCCGCTGATGTCGGCACTGAAGTCGCGCGAAAATGCGCGGAGCGGGTGAAACTGGGTACTTAGATAGTCGAGTGCCTGTTCACTAATTTGGGCGAGGTTGATACCTCCTAACGTGTTGGCCATTAGATATTTAGCTTTCTAAGGCTCTAAAATTAGAGCCGGTTTTTGATGTTTTTGAGGTAGAAAGCGCGGCGCTCTTGGCGGTCTTCGATGGCATTGTATTGATGCCAAAGGGTGTCCATGTTTGCCTCTGGTGCCGGCTCTTCGGTTGCTTCTTCAACTGGTGCCTCAACGCCAACAGATGCGGCGATTTCTACCGCCTTTTCCGCTGCGCTCATCTTTTGCTCCTCAAGAAGTAAATTTGCTTCTTCAAGCAACTTGATTTTGCTCTCAAGTGCTTCAATGTCTTCGGCGTGTTGTGCGCCTAGTTTGGCAACTTCTTCGGCGTGGCTTGCTGCCGCGCCTTCGATTTCTGCCTGTAGGTTTTTGTTTGCCTCGGTGGCGGCTTCTAGTTTGCCTGATAGGCTTGTCAGCTCGACGTTGGCTTTTACTAAATCAAGTATGGTTTTCATGATTAATTGGTGATTGTTTAAAGGTTGGTCATTAGCGCGATGACGTCATTGATGTCGTCCACCACGCCATCTGCGAGGCCAGCCTCGATGGCTTCCATGCCCTCGTATACCTGGCCGGTCATTGATTGGTCTGGCACAGCGCGCTTGATGTTGATGTCTGCCTTAAATCGCTCGTGCCATTTGTTAACGTTGGCTTGCAGGCGCTCGCGTGCCTCATCGCTCAATGGTTTAAAATCAGCATAATCAAGCTTGTTGTCCCCGGCGGCGATGGCATTGACTCTCAGCCCTTGGTTGCGCAGGTATTCGCTTTGGTCTAGCAAGGCGATATAAACGCCCACACTGCCCACCTCGGCGCTCTGACTTAGCAACACACTGTCTGCCTGGCTGGCTATCCAGTAGGCCGCACTTGCAGCGGTGCCTTCGGTGTATGCAACCAATGGCTTTTCAACGCGGCGCATTTTGGCTGCTAGCTCTGGCAAACCCGTGATGGTGCCGCCAGGGCTGTCAATGTGTAGCAAGATGGCGCTGACATTTGGGTTGGCGTCTGCCTCGGCCAATTGGGTGGCAATGTCGTCGTAATCGGTCATCCCAAAAATCAGCTCCCAATCGGTAAGCATCTTGCCCAGGGGGCCGTGGATGTGAATGATGGCAATGCCGTCGACCTCTTCTGGCGTTGGTGGCTCGTATGGCCCGCCGTCTTCCTCGTTGTGTTGATACGCTTCAGCGGCAGCAACAAGCGTGCTGTGAAATTCTGGGCGAATGGCCCAAGGCTCATGTGCCAACTTATGCGTCAGGTTCGCTCTCATTATTAAAAACAGGGTTAGGGGTGCGCTGGCTCAATAAGTGCAATGCGGTTTCCATTGAGACGCTGTATTCATCAGCCAGGCGCTTGGCGCGGCTCAACAAATCGCTTGCTTCGCGCTCTACCTGGTCGCGCATCTCTTGCCAATCGTGGCCGCGTTCGCCAGCATCCTCGCGCATGGTGCGCAGGCCCATCTTGATTGCGTCTTGGTTGGCCCGTGCTTCGCGGCCAAGGTCGACGGTGATTTTCTTGGGCGCCTGCCAGTTGACTCGCCACCAGTTTTCACTGGGCGGCAGGTCGCCGCGTTTGATTCCGCGCGCAATAACCCATCCCCAAACGCGATTGCAAAAGCGGGAAGTAAGGAGGTCTTGGCGTTCCTCGAATCGGCGGGCGGCTTTTTCTAAAATGAACCTAGAGGCGGTTCCTTGCTTTGAGGGTTCCACCACGAACTCGTATGGCACACCAAGACCAAGAGCGACGTCACGAATCAGGTATTCGAGAAAGCCTGCAAACGCGGGCGATGGCTTGTTGCTGGCAAATGACTGGATGCTTTCCCCGATTTTCAGCCTCGGCACCATGCCGGGTTGGAATGTGTCCCAAGGCACTGTTCCTGTGTCGGCGGCAGCATAACCGTCTTCGATGAGACTTGTGCCATCGTCAGCAATACCGCCTTGGGTGGTGATGGCGAGCCCCACAGCGCTATTCATTTTTACGGCCACTTTCTCATATTCGAGGATGTCAACAGCATCTCGAATGTGGTCAATGGCGTGCGTTAGCGCTGAAACACCGCGCAGTTGCGCAACGCGGTCGGGGTCATAGACCAAAATGAAATTGTTGGCGCTTATCGAGCGGTAATCATCGCCATCCTTGACCGTGTAGGCAGTAGGGCGGCCAGCGGGTGAGACTTTCACGCCATCGTGGCCTTCGCCGTAATATTGCGGCCCCTCGCTCAAGATGTTGTGAGATTCGACAAGTTGCAGTTGCGGAAACGCGTCTTGGCGGCCAACCATTAGGAATCCAATGTCACCATCAACGTCCATTCGGATGGACGCTAGGCGTTGCATTTGCGCAAAATTAAATTGGCCCGCTACATCGCAAACTTTTGACCACTCGGCAAAATAGTCTTCGTATGCCTTGCTTGCCTCGCCTGCTTGGCTCTGCGGTTTGAGCCCAGTGCCTAGCGCGTAGCGGCTGACATCGTTGACCGCACCGCGCACCATGCCGTTGTTGGTATATAGCCAGCGCGCAAAACCCATAAGCCGCCGTCTAGCGCCACGGTTTAAGGTGTTAGAAATGTCGCTGACAATATATGGCAGCGATGTGCGGAAGCGGTTTGACTCGGTGCCGCGGTAATGGCTGGTTATGCTGGCGCGCTTTTTGGGCGCGGTCTCAATGGCGATGGGGCGCCCGTTGTGGTCTACTAGGCCGCTCATCTGCTAAAACGTGCAAAAGTCATTCGGGTCGGCTTAGTGCCGGTCACGAGACCTTTTTCGATTAAAATGGGGGTGAGTTGTGCGGCAAGCTCGTCGGTGGGCATCACGAGCTCACGGGTGCCGCTCTGGCTGGCATTGGAAAACGAGACGGTAACAGAGCCAGACAAAATGGCGTCAGCGACCCTCTGTTGTAGGGTCGTTAACCATGAGTCAGACTGGAGTCGGAGAAATCCGCTGATGTCGCTTGCCATCTATATAGATGGGGCAAAGTGTCGCACCTGGCGTTAATCAGCGGTCGAAAATAGCTTGGCAATAGAGGCGGCCACCACTTGCATGAGCTCGCAATCCCAGGCGTGATTTGCGCGAAAAGAAATCCAGCGCAGCGTTGTGCGGCCGTGTTTATCTAACACCTCGCGCTTGCGTTCGCTATCAATCTGCTTGGCATATTCGTCTGCCATTTCGCCCAGGTCGCACACTTCCCAAGGGTGGCTTTTGCCGCTCTTTAGCAGTTGCAAAACGTCCTTGGTGGTAGGATTGGACCATCTAAAAACTGGCGGCGCTGTGCGCCCTGTAGCGCTTACCCGTGTTGGTTTGCTAAACATCCGGCGAACCGTGTGGCCATTGATGTTGTGCGCGTAATCAATAACGTCTTCACCTCTCATGCCCATCCAGCCATAGCGGCCACACTCAGCCAACACCCTGGCGCGCTGATAGCCCACATCCAAAAAGGTGCGTTGAGGTGCCACATTGAACTCCTTGCGCATGGCCTCGATGTCGTCAAATGACGTCAGGCGGCGGAAGGTTAGCAGTCGGCTTGCGCCTGTTTTTGACCATGAGCGGCATACCGCCCAAAACTCCTCAAGATATGCTTGGACGTCGACGGTCAGAAAACGCGTTGCCTCGTCTTCCCATTCGGCGCCTGGCTCGTAATCCTTGACCACCACCTTTTCAATGTCCACATGATTGGTGGCTTTCCATGGCTCTGCCAAGCGTAGGGTCACAAATTCGCGGAGCGGCTGAATGTAGCCGGCGGCGGCGTGCTGTTTGGCTCTCAAGAAATCAACAACCAGGTCAGCCCATGGCATCACTGAAGGTGGCAAAGATAGCTGATTGAAGCTAAACGAGCGCACGCGTGGCGTTGGGTTGCCATTGCTTGCCCTGTAACCGCCGCGGCTCATGGCCCGCCAATTGGCCTCAGTGTTCTCATGGGCGTGCTCACAATGCGGGCAAACCATGCGCACCGTCTTGGCGACTTGCTCATAATCCCATAAGCCGTTTGGTTTGGTGATGTCGTTGGCATCCCAGCGCACCACATCGTAGAATGCCGGCGCAAATAGCTCGTTGCATCCAAGGCAAACCAGGTGCCAGTGCTCACAAGTGCCGGCTTGAAAAGCGGCGTCAAAATCGCTGCCTTCCTCCTCTGGCGTGCTGGATAGCCAATGCTTACGGTTCCAGTAGCGGGTAGTTCTGGCGCGGGCTCTAGCCAGCATACCAGGCCGCCAGGCGCTGACCTCATCACCAAATAGCCAGCGGATTGACCAGGAGCGCAGGAAATTATTGTTTGCGGCGCCTAGTTTGAGCGTGCAGGTGTTAAGGAAAAGCTCAGTGTTTGTTTTGCGGTGGCGGTCGCGTGGGAACTGCTCGCGAATAGGTTTGCAAGATTCCAGCATGGGCATGAGCCTTTCCTTGCTGAAGTCCTTGGCGGCATCTTCGTCCTGCATGACCGTCATGGTTGGCCCTGGATGGTTGGCAATCGCCCAAGCGGTGGCCACCTGCATGGAGACGGTTTTGCCAGTTTGGGCGGCGCAATTAAGGACCACCTCCTCAATGGTGGGGTCAGCAAATGCGGCCAATGGCTCAATCAACCACGGCGTCTCGCTGGCTCTAAATTGGTTGCCATAGGGCGATTCGCGGAGGCGCACATGCTCCAGCGCCCAGTCAGGTATGGTGGCGGTGTCCTTCTCGGCAAATGCCACCTTGCAGCATTCTCTAATAATTCGCTGCATATTTGCTCAAGGCGTCCCTTACCTTGGTGTTATATTGGGCAATGATTGGCTGCGCCTCGGTTGGCGTCAGGCCAGCCACAAGCGGCGGCAATTTGGCCTCTTGTTCATCCAGGTGCTTGGCGAACTCTTGGCAAATGGCCATGACGCCTGCTCGCACATCTTCGCGGTCAAGCACCTTGCCGCGCATCCCTTCAAGCTCTACGTCCAGCTTTTCAACCTGGCGCCTTATCTTCTCAACCTCATGCCATTCCTTGGTCCCTGGTAGCGCCTGATTGCCAGCCTCGGTTTGGCGTGCCTCTAGCGCATCGCGGACGTCTTGCGGTTTGTATAGGTGAGCGCCGCGCGTGCCAACCTTGGCCACTGGAACGCGCGCCAAAAAGTTGCGCGCTTCCGTTTGCGATACTTGCAGAAACTGCGCCACATCGTTGATGCCTACGTGCTCAAGGCCTTTCCAAGTATCTCTGTTTGTTTGG
>Ga0196901_1000636_pt1 | contig 18089 bp, 22 predicted proteins | sample CB_VirMetaG_FD_169099 | JGI IMG/M metagenome (GOLD analysis project Ga0196901, IMG submission 169099) | Freshwater to marine saline gradient viral communities from Chesapeake Bay - CB_1504_1 Viral MetaG (v3) (version 3) | ecosystem: Environmental > Aquatic > Marine > Coastal | place: USA... | reverse complement strand
GCAACAGCCGACAGCAGACAGCAACAGCACCAGGTAAAACCCCAAACATCTGACAGGAACAGCACCACAGTTAGTCACCAGACAGTAAGAACCTGAACAGAAACCTGGAAACCTGGACCGGGAAACAGAAACAGGGGGCGGGGCCGGGTAAAAGAAACAGCTTTCCCAATTGGGGGATTCGTTCGTATATAAGTGTGTTACACAATACTTCAATATATTTAACAAATATTTTTTGCTCGACGCTTCTTTTTATATTCATTTAAATATGGAATGGTGTATTTATGGATATTTATATCCTTTTGGATATAGTTTGTAGCAGAATAAGTGCAACTACGAACATTTGGGTCTTTTTACTGTGTACATTTTGTATATTTTTAAAAAAAAAATTCCTTCGGAATAGGTTTCGTTCTAAAAGCGTGACGATAGGTTGTTATATTAAATAGTAGTAGGCTATTGTCGCATTTTAGTTACCGCATATACTGTGTAATCATACACGTATGACTATAACGAACAAATATACATATTATGCGTACTAAAGGAATAGGACCACAAGGACTAGGTTTAAAGGGCAACAACGGCTATAAGATTGGTTCACCTGCTAAGCAGACAACGGCTGGGGAATTTGCTTATGAGCAGTCTCTAAGAGATAAGGAGATGGGTAAGAGTACAAAGGTTGTGGACAAGGTTAAGGCTGCAGCAACGGCATTGACATCGGACAAGACGTATGCTGGTGAGAAAGCAAAGTACCGCAAGCAGCGTAAAGAGGAGTATAATAAAAAGATGAAGAAGTAGCATGCCTCAAAAACTATCTCCACAGGCACGTCGTGATAAAGCGGCGAGGGACAAAGCTTACGCTATGACTCCTGATAGGAGAAAGAAGAAGGCGCATGCACAGAGAGAAGCGCGCGCAAATCCTGAAGCTGCAAAGGGGAAAGACTATGATCACAAAGATGGGCGTTGGGAATCCCCTGCTCAGAACCGCGGCAATGATGGTGAAGGCACCAAGAAGGAAAGCGGTAAAAACTACAAAATTTAACATCGACAATGGCTAGAATAAGTTCATATCCGTTAGATCAAGATATTGTAGGTAACGATAAAGTAATCGGAACCAACTCTACTGGTCAGATTACTAAGAATTACAGCCTGCAGGGCATCGCAAACTGGTTAAACTCCAAGGGTAGCGTTGCTATAGCGGGGCAGAACAACTTTTTCTTCCAAGATGCTAGTGGCAACACGGGCAGATTAGTAGGTAGCTTCAGTTTCCCTAACTTTGGGGGTAACGGCACGCAGTTCACTAACATATTGAGCATGCGGTTCAGTGAGCAGTCTGCCGCGGATACCTATATAATGGACTACATGGCCACTTTGGTGGGTAAAAACGTCATTTTAGCCCAAACGGACAACCTCAACAACTTCGGGGTGTACCAATTTAGTACAATTGCACAAAATGTAACGGAGCCTTTGTTCTGGGACATCACTTTTACGCCTATTGAAGGTAATGGCGCACTATTAGCCGACGCTATATATGCACTTGCGGCATATCCAGGTGGTGGAACAGGTGATGCTAACTATGTATTCAACCAATTGTCTTCCGCAAAGGTATGGACGGTTACACATAACCTAGGGAAGTGGCCTGCAGTCACAATAGTTGACGATAACGACGAATTAATACATGCTGACGTTGAATTTATAAATAACGACAGCCTTACTATAACATTTTCTACGGCGGTTGCTGGTAGAGCATTCATAAACTAACATATACATATGAAATTTCTAAATAATATAGACCTAGCACAAAATGCATTGGAGTTCGCTGCACTGCATCCTATATCCGCAAATCCTGCGGCGCCCGTTCAAGGGCAAGTATACTTTAATACTACAGACAAGCGTCTATATGTATGGAATAATACTACATGGATTGATCTTTCCTCGGAAGGTGACATTAAATCTGTAGCATCGGCAACCATTGGACAGCTTACGGTAGAAAATGGCACGGGACCTGATCCCGTACTATCTATCGTTACTGGTGCTATTGTCAATGGAGGTACGGCGCTTGCTACGGGTGATCAGATATACGATTGGGTGATTGGCCTTAACTATTCCACAACTGTAGGTACTGTAACAAGTGTTGCTGCGGGTGATGGCTTAAGACTATCCGGCACAGCTACTGTTGACCCCACGCTATCTGTAGAATATACGGGTCCTAATAACGTGGTGCTGGATGCCACTGGTATTGCATCCGCAGTTAGTGGTGATATTATATTGATGAGCGACAGTGGAGAGAATGTTGTCAAAACAACTCTTGGATCTATACCTGTTGAAGCATTAACTATTGTAAAGACATATATAGACACATCGACCGCAGGGGCGTTAAACTTCCAGGGTGGATACGATGCTGCTACAAATACGCCAGATTTAGAAACTCCTGCTGCAGGTGTTGTTAAGAAAGGTATGATGTGGGCCGTCACAGTAGACGGGTTGTTCTTCACGGAACAAGTACGCGTTGGTGATTCTATTATAGCAAACATTGACAATCCGGCTTTATTGTCTGACTGGACAACGGTACAGAGTAACATTGATCTTGCTACCACTACAACTGTTGGTATTGCATCTTTCAGTGCGGATAACTTTGCGGTTAGCGCTGCGGGTGAGGTCATTGTTAAAGACAATGGTATTGCACTGGGCACGGAAACATATGGCGACTACGTACAATCGGTTACCGTAACTGACGGTCTACTAGGCGCTGTTGCATCTGAAGCAGGTGTTGCAGCATTGCAGCTTGATTTAGGTGGTATACAAACAGGAGCTGGTACTGACTTCGTAATGACGGACTCTGGTACTGGTGAAGATTCTTATATCACACCGATAGCTTCTGCTGCGGTGCTATTAAATCCAAGTGTAACCTTTGCTGCAAGTTTATCAGCCACAGGCGACGTAACACACAATTTAGCCACCAGGGATGTAATTGTACAGCTTTTTGATACGGTGACGTTTGACACAGTATATGCAGACGTGACGCGTACTGATGCTAGCAAGGTTAATGTTTCATTCGCCTCTGCACCAACAAATGCCGTTAGAGTTCTTATTTCTAAGGTAGGATAATAAAATACAATATATGAAGTTCAAAAGTGACATAGAAGCCCAAGCAGCCATAAGGGACGCTAGTAATTCACCAGGTACGGCGAACCAGATATTGTCTTCAACCGTAAGTGGTACAGCATGGATTGACCCTGGTGCCATAGGTGGCGGGTATTTGCCTTTGTCTGCGGGTTCAGGGTTCCCTTTGACGGGCGACTTATACGGTACAAACGCTTTTTTTACAGGCAACGTTGGGATTAATACGACTACTCCCACTAACGGTAAATTGGTTATTGATTCAACAGCTAATCAAATAGCTATTGAAACAGGAACAGCAGGTGATGGAAGATTAAATATAGGTCATTTTTCAAATGGTACTTTTATAGGCACTTATGGTGATGACGCAGGCGCGGCTGATGTAATTAGATTTGGTACTCACTCAGGTGATGAAAGAATGCGTATTGCTTCAGGTGGCAATGTCGGGATTGGGATAACTAATCCTGGAGCTAAGTTAACAGTTGACGGGGCTGGCTATTCTTTTATTGCAGGGTATGATTCAGGAAATAGAAGAGTCCATATCGGATTAGATTCAGCAGGAGAACCATCAATACAAGGCACTTTATCAAATGGGACTGCAAGACAGATATCAATCAATCCAAGCGGAGGTAACGTAGGTATTGGTACTACTAATCCTGGGGCTAAGTTGCAAGTTAAAACAGCAACTGATCAAAATATAGCGTTTAATTTAATATCAGGTGGTCCATTAAATGGAATACAAAGAATTACTTCTTATAATGATGCTATTACTGCAAGTGTTCCTTTGGGAATTGGTGCTTTAGAATTATATTTTTTAAGTGGTGCTTCTTCTGCGGAAAGCATGCGTATTACTAGCAATGGAAATGTTCTTGTAAATAAAACTTCTTCTACAGGAGATATATTCCAAGTTCAAGGCAATGACAATGTGTTTGCTGCTAGACTAGATGGGTCAACAACTGTTGGTCAGAGTTACGGACTTCGTTTAAGAGCTGGTACTAACGCTTTAGACAAGGCATTTTTAATTGAAAACACGAGCGGTACTGATTTAGTGTCTGTTAATGGGGATGGTAATGTTGGTATAGGAACGAGTAGTCCAATAGCAAAACTTTCTGTTTTATCAGCTAGTACTGGATACTCTTCGGATTCTCAAATTAAGATTTCTGACGGTTCAACTAGTTATTACGGGGGATTAAGTTTTGATGATGCAGGTTCAACAAGATTATCTGTTCGTAATTCCTATGATGGAACAGGTTCAATAGTAGGGTTTGGATTTGGAGGTAGCTCTGATAAAGTTCAAATCATTAACGGAACAGGACTAATAGTAAATGAAGGCAACGTTGGTATAGGCACTACTAATCCTACTAGAAAGCTTCACGTTTCTTCGGGTAGTACGGTTCCTGCGGTATTTGATTCCACACAGGATTATACACTAGGATTAGCTCGCGATGGAATAGAAGAGTGGTGGTTAAAAACATACACAGACGGTAGATTTGCTATTCACGAAAACGGTGTTGGTGATAATGTAACTATTAAAGCCGGAGGCAACGTAGGTATTGGTACTACGAGTCCAGCAGATAAGTTAGAGGTACAAGATGGTAATATTAGAATAGAACAGGTTGGCAATACAGATGCTAAGTTAATATTTAACCCGTACTCCTCTGCTTTAGGCACAACTTATCAATGGGAGCTTGCTGGTGGGAATGCAGCAAATAACTACAACTTCCAGATTAGAGAAAATGGAACTAACTATCTAACAGTAGATAGTAGTGTAAATGGTAATGCAGGATACGTAGGTATCGGGACGACTGCTCCTGGGGCAAAGCTTGAAGTAAATGTAGCTAGTGGAGATGGAATATTGATAAAAAGTGCTGACATAGCTACTTTAAAATTTAAAGGCGGCGGTAGCAATAACTGGGGTTTTGCAACAACAAATTTAGCAAGTGGAGACTTTGGTATTTATAAATCTAACGTACAAGGCGGAGACCCTATTAGTGCAGGAACGCCTCAATTATATATTAAAAGTAACGGCGACGTAGGTATCGGTACAACATCTCCTTCTGAGAAGCTACACGTATCAGGCAATTTAAGAGTTACAGGTGCTTTTGTAGACTCTTCTGCTTCTGTTGGATCTGCTGGAACAGTATTAAGTTCTACAAATACAGGAACCGCGTGGGTAGGTGCAAGCGGTTTACCAGGCGGTCCTTACCTACCACTAGCTGGTGGGACGATGACTGGTGATATAATATTAGGCGACGGAATAAAAGCATCGTTTGGAACAGGCTCGGATCTTAATATATATCATAACGGTACTAATGGTATTATACAAAACCTAACTGGCGGATTGTACTTGCTAGGATCAGGAAGCGAACAACTAGCTAGTTTTATTAGCAATGGTGCAGCTTCTTTATTTTATGATAATGTTGCAAAACTTGAAACTACAAGCACAGGTGTTGCTGTAGCGGGTAGTATTGATTTGCTAAGCGATGGAGGGGTTCTTTTAAATGGCGGACTGGCTTTATTTCCATATCTTAACGATACTTATATAAGGCCATACGCAGCATCAGGCGATATAAAGTTCCAAAACTATTCAGGCAACATACTTCTTACTTTATCTACAGCAGGGCCTGCAACTTTTACAGGTACCGTAACAGCACCAACTTTTTCAGGTGACCTCAATGGTACGATAAACACAGTTACCACAGCGGTAACAAAAGCAAACGCAACAAACGATACTACAGTAGCTACCACTGCCTTTGTACAGAACTTGATAGGTACAATACCCGCGGGTTTAGTATTTCAAGGTACATGGGATGCGGCTACTAACACACCAACACTAACAAGTGGAACAGGTACAACAGGTAACTTCTATATAGTATCTACCTCAGGTAGTACAGACTTAGACGGTGTTACTGACTGGGTAACTGGTGACTGGGCTGTATTTATAGAGCAGGGTGCAACAGATGCATGGGAGAAGATAGACAACTCCTCTGTATTAAATGGAACTGGTACAGGACAGACTGTTGCTTTGTGGTCAGGCTCAGGTACGTCAAACACTTTAACCGATGCACCTATAACGATTAGCGGTAGTGACACGACTTTTGCTGGAGATATCACCTTAGTTGATGATTTAAATTTTGCTACCAACGGTTTTGCAGATATTTCAAATACCGGTACAGGCGCCATGCGATTTAAACCAAGTAGTGAAACACTTGCTTTGACTCTAGTGGGTGCTGACGCAACTTTTGCAGGGGATGTTACAGCAACTGCTAATTATACGGCAAGCGCCAGCAAGATAATATACAAAGCACAAAGGCTTGGCGGTGCAGTAGCTGGTGATTGGAGTTATGACGACGCTACTACTGATATGTCATTAGGTACATCTACGGCACATTCGTTTTCATTAAAAACTGGAAATACAAGAGCTTTAACTTTAGATACATCTCAAAACGCGACATTTGCAGGGAGCCTAACAACATCAGATGATATAACCATTGATAATAGCTCCCCTGAATTATACTTTAAAACGGGAGCAACACATTATAGCTGGATGGTTGCAGCTCAAGAAAATGTAAATCAAAATTTTGAAATAACACCATCTACAGCAGTCGGTGGAACTACTTTTAGTACGCCTGCTTTAAAAATAAATGGTTCAGATAGCGCTGCAACTTTTGCGGGAACAGTTAATGCTCCTCAAGCATCATTGTCTACGTCATCAACAACTGACGCAGTTTTAAGATTAATTGATACTGGAGTAATAGCTTATGATTGGAGTTTTCCTGATACCGCAACTTTAAAATTAAGCGTAAGCGCTACTTCAAATAAAACATTATTATTACAAAATTCTGGCACTGGTGAATTTAATTTATCAGTAGATAATAACGCAACTTTTGGAGGGGATGTAACAGTTACAGGTACAAGCTCAACATTCAACACTGGTAATTCTGGGACCTTTGTTACAAATGATGGAGAGGGTTATCCTAGGTTAACTATGTCAAGCTCCACTGCTCAATTAGGCTTGTTTAGATCATCAACAGCGGTTGGTGGTATGTATATAGGAGCAGACGCCAATGGCTTTAGGATAATGGACGCTTCTTTTGGGACTAAATTTACTCTTAGCCAAAGCGGTGCGGGGGTTTTCTCAGACACAGTAACCTCACCCACTTTTTTAGGCGACCTCAACGGTACAATAAATACCGCAACCACTGGTGCAACACAAACTGCTGGTGATAACTCTACAAAAATAGCTACAACTGCTTATGCAGATGCGGCAGCTGCAGCGGTGCCTATAGGCAATTACTTACCGCTTACTGGTGGAACTTTAACAGGTAATTTATCAATACAAGCAGATAGTGCTTTTTTCTTTGTTAAGTCAGCTGACTATACTTTATCTCGTATTATTCCTAGGGGAGTTGGAGCGGATTTAGATAAGGGGTTGTTTTCTTTATACAGTGTTGGCACGGAAAATGTTCGCGTAGACAGTGCTGGGGATTCGTGGTTTAACGGTGGCGACGTCGGGATCGGGAATGCCGTACCAGACTCTAAAATACAAGTAGAAGCTAAAAACGCTTCAAACGTTATTTATGCGGGGCTTAGAGTTGGGTATAACTCAACCTCAAATAATTACTATGATGCAGATGCCCATCATTTTAGAAATGGTTTAGGAACTAGCGCTAAGTTAACTTTAGACAGTTTTGGAAATTCACTTTTTTCTGGGCCTACCTACATAATGAGTGGACAAAAGCTTTTCCTCAATAATTCAGTTAACACAGCTTCGGGTTCTATTGTATGTCCAGGAGGCGGTTCACTTGCGTTACAATCATATGGTAATAATATGATTTACCTAAATGAAAATGCTGAGATTAGGTTTTCTACATCAAGCTCGCAGCAAATGGTTATTGATTCAACAGGCAACGTTGGTATTGGGACAACAAACCCATCGGGTAGATTACAGCTTACTGCTCCTGATGTAGGATCCGTAAGAAGTTATACTACCGCTAGTGGGTTTGGACTTATATTTGACCAATATTACAGTGCCGCATCAGAGCCTGGAGCTAGTTACACTAGAACCGCTGATATAGTTGCATCCACGGGTGATGTGTCAAGTTCTCAGATTAGATTTTTAACTAAACCAGCTAGTGCAAATCCAGCGGTTGCAATGTTAATAAGCGGAAATAGTAACGTAGGTATTGGGACTATTGCTCCTGTTTCAAAGCTTCAAGTTGACGGTGGTATTCAAATGGCAGATGACACAGATGCTGCTGCAGCCGCTAAAGCTGGAACGATGCGCTACAGAACTGGCACAGAGTATGTAGAGGTTGATGGGGTTGAGATAGTGACTAATGGTGACTTTGCAACTGACAGTGATTGGAATAAAGGGACGGGCTGGACTATTAGTGGCGGAAAAGCGAACGCAGTAGCAGCAACATCGGATTTCACTCAAACAGTTTCATTTACTTTAGGGCAAACATATAGATTAACCTACACAATATCAAACTACTCAGCAGGTGCGCTGCGGACATCACTTGGCGCATATGCAGTAAACACCCCAATATCCGCTAACGGAAACTACACTGACATTTTCACGCCTACAAATGTAAGCTCAAATTCATTATTATATTTTGAAGGGCGAGATGGTTTTACAGGCTCAATAGACAATGTGTCATTAATAGAAGTAACAGCAGAAGACGCAAGCTACGCAGATATGTGTATGCAAACAGGAGCATCAACATACGAATGGGTTAACATAGTAAGAAATACATACTAAATGGGATTAGGAAAAACATATTCAACAAGTTATTTAGCGGACAGCAACAACAATACGGGGGCTGACGGTCAGGTATTGATATCTACAGCAGCCGGTATAAACTGGAGTGATGGCTCTGATATTGTAGGTGGACCTTACCTGCCACTAGCCGGCGGGACTTTAACAGGAGGGTTAGTAGGGACTACTAGTAATTTCGTAGGCATCATAAGAACAACATTATCGACTGATAATTCATATTATAGTACTTTTACTAATACCGGCAATTTATCTATAGATACTTACGGTGTGGGTGGTTATATGACTTTTTCAATATTAGGTAGTGAAGCAATGCGCATTAACACCAGCGGCAACGTTGGGATCGGGACAACAACTACTAATGCTATTTCTGGCACTAATCCCACATTAACTTTAGGCGGGACTGGTATATCAGGTGGTTTAATACTACAAAAAGCAGGAACAGATACGGCAAGATTGTATGAAAATGCTAGTAACATGGTTCATCAAGGAATGTCAGGAGTTGGTCACCATTTTTATGTAAATGCTGTAACACAAGCAATGGTTATAGACACTGTCGGCAACGTTGGTATCGGGACTACATCGCCTGATGCTCCTTTAACTGTTCACAGCTCTACAGACCCAGAGATTAGATTTGGTTACTCTTCTACTCAAGACCACAGAATCCAATGGGATAGCTCAAAGGTTTATATTCACGCTGACCCAGAAAACGCAAATGCATCTTCTGCCTTAGCATTGTATGTAGATGGTACTGCTAGATTATATATACCAGATTCCGGCAACGTAGGGATCGGGACTACTAGTCCATATGGTAGACTTAATGTAATACCGTCCTCCAATCCTACAACTCCGACTGCTGCAAATCAAATATCCATAGGTGAGTCTTCTGCAAATTCGCAATACAATCTTCGTTTAGGTTATTTTTTAGAAGGTGGTGCTTACAAGGGGTCTATACAAGCTATATCGGGCAATACACCAAATACACTCATACTAAATGGAGATGGCGGCAACGTTGGGATTGGGACAACTAGTCCTGGCACTAAGCTTACTGTTCAATCTGGAATAAATACGTCTAGCGCTACAGTTATATCATTACTTCAGACAACAACTGGAGCTGAAAAAGCAGCAGCTGGACTTGGTATATCTATTCAGAACGGAGGGGAGTCTACAAACGCAGCAGACTTGTGGTTTACAACAGCTACGGGGGGTTCTTTATTTGAAAGAATGCGTATTACCGCAGACGGCAACGTTGGTATTGGGACTACTGCCCCAGGAGCTAAGTTGGATGTTTCTGGCAACATTAGAACTAGCACATATTACAATTTTAACGGCAACCCAAGTATACCAACAACAGCAGGAGCAGCTATATTTGATCAATCTGGAGTAGGTCCTACAATTAATGGATTAAATGTAACATTCAGAACAGGAAATACTCCAGCCGAACGTATGCGAATCACCGAAGGTGGCAATGTAGGGATCGGGACTACTAGTCCTGCACAAAAGCTAGATGTGGTTGGCAAGATGAAGATCAGCGATGATATCATCTTAGCTCAAACAAACGGAAGAATAGATTACGATAACGGAGTTTCAACTGGAGCTTTAAGATTCTGGTCAACCAATGGTGGCGCTGAAAGAATGCGTATTACCTCAGCAGGTAACGTTGGTATCGGGACGACTAGTCCTTACACACCACTAGAAATTTCATCAACTGACCCTGTTATTAGGTTAAATGTAAAATCTGGTGTTGCTGATAAAAGCAATTATGAAATAAGAGGTATTGGTGCTTCAGGATATGAAGGGATTCAATTTAGAGCCGTAAACGATGCTAACAGTGTGTATACATCACTTATGATGATAGAGCAAGGCGGCAACGTAGGTATTGGTACAGATAGCCCTAGCTACAAACTAACTGTTTCTAGTGGCACTGCTGACATCGGCATACTAACAGCTTCGTCAGACTCTGGTTCTTACGTAGGATTCTTGGATAACGCTACATCTACCATACCCAAAATTGGTGCGGTAGGTAACAAGCTTATACTAGACGCATCTCAGTATGTAGGTATCAAAAGAACGGATCCATCATACGCGCTTGATGTCAGCGGTACTATCCGCGCAACAGGTAATGTGATCGCTTACTCAGACGCACGCGTTAAAGAAAATGTAGAGACAATACCTAATGCTCTTGACAAAGTCAAAGCAATGCGAGGTGTTAACTACAACAAGATAGGTGAAGAGAAACGTGAGATTGGTGTTATAGCACAAGAGGTATTAGAAGTATTACCAGAAGTTGTACATCAAGATGAGCAGGGTATGTACTCTGTTGCTTACGGTAATATTGTCGGCGTATTAGTTGAAGCTATTAAAGAGCTTACTAAAGAAGTGGAAGACCTTAAAAAACAATTAAAATAAATGGCGGTTCCAAGCACAGGCACATTGACAATGCTGGGTATAGCTCAAGAAAGGTTATACAACACTTACGGTAGCGGTACGATTAGTAACCCTATCTTAATGACAGATTTAATTAACGGTGGTGGTCTAAATAATTTTCCAGCATTAAACACATCAAGTCCGTCTAAACCAAACACTTCTACACCACACGCGATGAATGAGTGGTATGGATATGACCAAGATGCCGCAGCGTCAGACTTCTTTGCCTTAATCAATAGCGGTACATCAAGCTCTGGTGCATCGTGTGCTAGCGAAGGACCAGACAATCTTACACTATACCACGGAACAGGTGGCGCTTACGCGTGTCCTACGGTAACCACTACTGTATATTCTGATGCTGCGAAAACTAATCCTTTTAACGGTGGTAGTAATTGGTGGCATTCACCAACCTGCGGAGCTGCTTATAATATCAGTCCTACCGGAATTGTTGAGAGCGTAGTTTCATGTGTTGAAAGTGGTAACATATCAGAGGAGGGTTCTCCTGAAAGTGAAGAAGGTTGTGGGCTTGAGGTTATTAATCTGGTATATAAAAGCGGGCCATCAGCAACGCCTTCGGTAGGCGAAACACTTTGGTCAGACTCTCAATTAACCAACCCTTACCAACCTGGTCCTGGCTTTAACCTTTGGTATACTTACCAAATAGCAGGCACCACTACTCAATACGCTTTATTGCTGGTTCAGAACGGGCCAGACACATATATAGAAGGCGTAAACAGCTGTGCTTAAATTAAAATAAACATCAATAAATAAATAAACAAAAACAACAATGGCAACAATTTACACATGGGATTGCAAAACAGTAGACGTTTACCCTACAGAGGGAGCAAACACGGATGTGGTGTACAATGTACACTGGAGATTGACAGGAACATCTGATCAGCTTGATCCAGCAGGTAACGCTTACTCGGTTACAAATATCGGTACAGAAATGATCGATACAAGTGACATCACAAACTTCATACCTATTGAGGATGTAACTAACGCAGAAGTAACTGCATGGGTTGAAGCATCTATGGGTGCTGAACAAGTAACAGCTTTGGAAGCGAGTATACAATCAGCAATTGATTTACTTATAACTCCAACATCTATTACAATGCAAATAGGCGGCGGTGAGTAAGCTACTTAACTTGCTGACTGGTGGCGGTACTTCGCTTATAGACAAAGCAGTGGGCATCGCTGACAAGTTTATAGAAACCCCTGAGGAAAAGAAAGCTTTCATAGAAAAGGCTTACGAACAGGAGATTGAAGACCGTCGCGCTGCGCGTGATTTAGGAAAGAATAAGGTTACACCTGACATACTAACATATGTAACATTAGTTATTGCGTTAGGATTGGCTACAGCAGTGTTCACAGACTATTTAGACTGGAAAAATCTATCTGAAGTACAGAAGGGATTGATAACTACGTTTAGTGGTTTCTTCTTGCGTACTTTAGGAGATGTTTACGGTTATTGGTTCGGTTCATCTATGGGTTCAGCCGATAAGACTAAAGACTTAACAAAGCTTATGCGTAAGTAATTATAGAATAATAGGTATAAAACAACCAAAAACAAAAAACCAAAATGACTTTTTATTACCAAACAACCTCCTATTCAAACCAGGAGCCAACAAAGGAGCTTATAGAGTTCTGGGAATTAGCCGCCAATAAGAAAAACTGGCGTATTGTCCAACTACCAAACGGATTCTTTCAGACAGAAATAAATGCTGTCGGTGAAGAATGGAAAGATGTAACGCGAAGGGAGAGCATTGAAGCAGCCGAATCTGCTATTGATAGTTCAATCTTACACTATGCTAAAAAAGTGGAATTATCCAAAGGACCAGTAGTAGTTAAAACATTTTAAAAACAATTTAATCAAATTTAATTAAATGGAATTTAACAACCCTAGTGAGATCGTTAAAGATCTTACATTTGGCAAAGAAGCCAACGAAAAAATAATGGCCGGTGTCGATAAGTTGACTAACGCAGTGAAGTCCACCTTAGGTGCTTCAGGTAAATGCGTGATATACGAAGATGCTCTAGGCCGACCGGTGATAACAAAAGACGGTGTAACGGTTGCAGAATCAGTAGTCTTACATGACCCGGTCGAAAATATAGGAGCTACACTTGTAAAAGAAGCTGCTAGAAACACTGTGCGTGAAGCAGGGGATGGTACCACTACGGCTACCGTCCTCGCTCATGCTTTACTACAAGAGTTTACAAAAGAAACTAATGAAAGCGAAATTAGAGAGATTAAAGCAGGCATTGAAAGCTGTGCTAAAGAAATTATGGTTCATCTTGATGATACCAGTTTACCGGTTGAGGGTGACATGCTACAGCAAGTTGCTTACATTAGCTGTAACAATGACAAAGAGCTTGGAGAAAAGATTGGCGAAGCTTTTGACCGTGTTGGAAAAGATGGTGTCGTATTGATGGAAGAATCTGAAACAAATGAAACTTACGTTGATTTTGTTGAAGGTACCCAATTTGATTCTGGTTTAAAATCACCACACCTCATTACAGATCGTGATAAAGGTGTTGCTGTTTTAGACAATCCTTACGTGCTTATTGTCTCTTCTTCTATATCTAGTATTAGGAAGATACAAAGTGTCCTAGAACACGTTGTGAAGACCAGCAGGAGTCTTTTAATAATAGCAGATGTAGAACAACAAGCGTATCAAACACTCGTGGCTAATAAAGTTAAAGGAAACATTAAAGTTAACATTGTAGACATACCTGGTTTTGGAAATACGAAAGCAGATACATTAGATGACTTAGCTATGCTCACAGGAGCAACGGTTATTAACGAAGAGCTTGGTGACGACTTAGATTTAATTGACCCTGAAGTATTAGGCGAAGTAACTAAGGCAGTAACAAATAACAAGAACACTATATTACAAGTAGATGTTGATCCTCAAACATTGAGTGAGCGCATTGAAGACGTAAGAAAAAAAGTATCCGAAGAAACAAACGGTTACATTAAAAATAAATTAGAGCAACGTTTATCGATGCTTACTGGTAAAGTAGGTATCATCCACGTAGGTGCTGATTCAAGAGTTGAGCTAAAAGAAAAGAAAGACCGTGTTGAAGACGCGATTTACGCTACGCAAGCTGCTCTAAAAGAAGGCATTGTACCGGGTGGGGGCATTGCTTTATTATACGCATCACAGAATATAAAATCAAAAGGACCTGGGTACAAGTCTTTGCTTACAGCTATTCGTTCACCGTTTAATATTATAATGGAGAACGCAAACATTAAAGTAACCGAGCCTATTGTTAAAAAAGGTGAAGGCATTAATGCTATCACTGGGGAAAGAGTTGATATGATTGAAGCTGGTATTATTGATCCAGTGCTAGTTACAAAGACAGCGCTTAAAAACGCTATAAGTGTAGCCACAACTATTATGTCAGCTGATTGTATAATCTCAAATATGCGCCTCAATGAAAGCAATTAATTATTATATAGTAATAAAGAAAATCAAGGAGGCAGCTAAAACGGTTGCTGGCCTTGAACTTACTGAGCAACAAAATAGTGACGTTAGGTACTTAAAGGCAGAGGTGGTAAGCTGCGGACATTTAGTTGTAGGTGTTTTCACTGGTGATATTATAAAATATGATAAGCATGCTGGTCACGGTATAGAATGGGGCGATGAATTGTACCATGTTATTACCGCTCAAGATGTTGTTCTTGTAGAATGAGAATAACACCTGAAGACCTTCGTGAAATGAATCTGTTAAAGTATTATAGATTAATTCGCAAATGGGCTTGCAAAACTTATGAAATAACCGATGCTGATATTGAATTGCTGATATATCTAGATTGTAAAGACAGGTTTACACGCGATGATTTTATTAATGGTACTTACACCTACTCTTGGGATAAAGACCGGTGGGAGAGGCTCAGACGCGAAGGGTGGATAGAAGTATGGAGAAATCGTAATAGAACAACTATTAAGTATAGTGTATTTAAGACTTCACAGAAAACAAAGAGGTTGATTACACGCATGTACAATATAATGCTAGGATACGAGGACCTACCTACAACAGAAGCTAGTAAGTTCTATAAGAACAAAACATATACGGATAAGGTTTACAATAAAGCCATAGACGATATGATAAAAGATAAAAATAGATGAATAGTATACCTATAACGCAAAAGGCAAAAAACAGTATTGGCAGGCTACCTGTGATGCAGGAAGTAACAATTGATGCTGCGGGTAAAAAGCCTATTAACATTAAAGAAGCTGTAAACAATGTTCCAACTCAAAGATAAGAGCACTCTATTCGGTATCGATAAAGATACATCCACCCATGACACACCAGTCTTTAAGAAAGATCTTGAAGGTGGCGTTATGGCAGAGGCAAATAGAGATGGAACTATATTTGTTCAAAAAGGTTTGTCTACAAAACAAACACGAGATGCTGTTGAGCATGAGAAGGTGCATCTAGATCAGATGGCGGCAGGCAGATTACAGTATGATGAAAACACGGTCACGTGGAAAAAAGATACAAGATCACCAGCAAGGGTATATCAAAGGCTAACTATGAACGAAGGCGATCCTAATTTCGAATGGGAGAAAGAGGCATATAAAAAATAACGGGGCTACACTGGGCGTGCAGGAAAAGGATTTCGCTACCATTTATTCATTTTATGTCGCCCACCCCAATTCACTTAATACTACTATGAGAAAATCATTCAAAGAACAAGCTAGAGAATTAGACGCTATATCAGCAAAGCAAAACGCTCGTGGCTTCCAAGAAAAATCAGGGCAAGGTCCTAGACAAGGCGTAGGTGGTGAAGAGAGCCCTATGAAAATGAAGAAAAATTTCTACGGAGGTGATGCTTACTTTGCTGATGGATATAGTGGTAATCTCACTAGCCCCGCTAAGGCTATGCCTATAACACAAAAAGCTAAATCAAAATAATAAAGATATGAATAAGCCAATCACAGCACGCGTTCAAGCGGCTATTAAAGCAGGCAGAGTCCAGCAACCAATTCTTAATGTAGGCGAAGTGTCTCCTGCTAAGAAAATGGGTGGTGGATGTGGATGTTCTGGTAAATGTAAATGCTAGTATGCCTTACACTCAACCAACCTCTCCGTTTAATAAGCTAAAGAAAACTACCAAAGGAAAAGGTCGTCATTTTTTAAGTGCCAAAGAAGGTGCTGGAATGACAGCCGCAGGTAGGTCAGCATACAACAAAGAAACTGGTGGTAACTTAAAAGCACCCCAGCCTGGTGGTGGCAAGAGACGTACATCTTACTGCGCTAGATCAAAAGGACAGATGAATATGCATAATATTGACTGTTCTAGCACCCCTGATAAAAGAATCTGCGCAGCACGCCGTAGATGGAAATGTTAATAGATCCCATATAGCCTTAGATATCAGGTAAATTGAGTAATATTATAATAAGATAATTAAATTATATTAAACCAAAAAAAGATGAAAAAAGTGGAAGACGCAAAAGTAGAAGCAATTACAGCAAGCGAGCTAAAAAAATTGCAGGAAATGGTAGGTGGAATGAATCAACTTCAAACTACTATCGGTGGTTACGAAGCACAGAAGCATGACCTATTACACCAATTAGCGGGAGCTAAAAACGAATTATCAGAATACCAAAAAGAACTCACTGAGACCTACGGAGATATTCAGATTGATTTGAAAGACGGTACTATCGCGCCAGCAGATGCAGGTAATAAGGAAGATTAGTATTGGGAAGGACTATAAAAATGACGCCATGCACTATTCTGTTGGACAGGAAGTGTATGGTGGTCATACCATAGTCAATATACTCGAGGAAGAAGACAAGTACTCCGTATATATTCAAAAGGGCGATCTGTTAATGCCTTGGAAAGATTTTAATAAGAACATGGCAATATCGATCGAATACGATCTTAAGTGGTGATGCAAAGCGTTTACAACTTTATAGTTAGCCCAAAGAATGGGCGATCTACTAGTGAGAAAATAATAGATGGCAAGAAATTGCTATTAAATACAGAAGTACAAAACCATCATTATACCAATAGATTTGGAATAGTAAACAGTGTGCCTAAGATAACCGATGGCATAATAGAAGCTGGCGATGAGATAATAGTACACCATAATGTCTTTAGAAGATTTAGAGACGTTCGTGGTAAAGAAAAAGATAGCAAGTCGTTTTATAAAGAAGACATGTTCTTCGTATACCCTGAACAGGTGTATGCTTATAAAAGAAATGGCAAATGGAATGCTTTACCTGGTTATTGTTTTATACAGCCTATAGCGAACAAAAAACAATTTTCTTTACATAAAGAAGTGGAAGCGGTAGGAATAATTAAATACGCTAGCGAAGACTTTGAAAGTGGCGCGCTAGTTGGTTTTGTACCAGGTATGGAATACGAATTTAATATTGGGGGACAACGACTATATCGTGTGCCTACGAATAAAATAACAGTCGAGTATGAATATCAAGGAGACGAAGAGGAGTATAATCCTGGCTGGGCATAAAGCAGTTGAGGAACTCATTAAGGTTGCTGGCGAAAAGATAGTCGATTCAGGTGATGATATATCAGCTGATAGATTAAAGAATGCAGCAGCAACTAAAAAGCTTGCGATATTTGATGCCTTTGAAATTTTAACAAGAATTGAAGAGGAACAAAGAGTACTGGATAACAAACCTAAAGAAGATAAAAAAGAAGCGTTTTCTGGGTTTGCTGAAAAACGCTCTAGGTAATGTACGAACAGAACTTAGTAAAAACCGTAGAACCTATAAAGCATACCACGCTGCATCG
>Ga0196901_1000634_pt1 | contig 18096 bp, 37 predicted proteins | sample CB_VirMetaG_FD_169099 | JGI IMG/M metagenome (GOLD analysis project Ga0196901, IMG submission 169099) | Freshwater to marine saline gradient viral communities from Chesapeake Bay - CB_1504_1 Viral MetaG (v3) (version 3) | ecosystem: Environmental > Aquatic > Marine > Coastal | place: USA... | reverse complement strand
ATGATGGTTGGGTCGTTATCCCAGAGCTTGACAGCAGCGGCAGGCTCTTGGTTGGTACGTCTAGTAATTTTGGTGGCGGGAAATTACAAGTTGCAAATGGCTCTATTAATATTGGTACTTTTATTGGAGAATTGACTGGCGCCTATGAAGTTATCTTTGAAAAAGCTAGGTCGTCTACCGTAGGAACTGATACGTTAGTTGCTAGTGGTGATATCTTAGGGCAGATTACATTTAAGGGTGGAGATGGATCAACGCAAATTCAGGCAGCTCTTATAACCGCTTCTGTAGACGGCACCCCCGGCACTAATGACATGCCAGGTCGCCTAGTGTTCTCCACTACTGCGGATGGTGCGTCAAGTCCGACTGAGCGGATGAGGATTGATAGCAATGGTCAGGTAGGAATCGGAACAGCATCGCTGTCAGGAAGGAGGTTCTCAGTAGCGGGAAGCACTAGCGACAGTACTTCTTCGGTGAACATATTTTTTAATAGTACTGGAACCGAACTTTTTAGAATTCGTAATGACGGAGCCTTTTACAGTGGTGTAGGCACTCTTTCTCCTTACAACTTAACAACAGCAAGTGCTGCAAACGTTTTTGTTGACTCTGGTGGTATTGTGCGTCGTTCCACCTCATCTATCCGATTCAAAACTGATATAGAAACTCTGCAAGATAATTATGCAGATGCGATCCTGCAATGTCGCCCAGTTTGGTATCGTTCTACTGCAGGAGATGACAATCCAAGCTGGGGCTGGTGGGGATTTATTGCAGAGGAAGTTGCAGAAATTGATCCACGTCTTGTGTTCTGGAAAACACAAGAAACTACCACAGATCAAGAAGGCAACACTACTTCTACAGAATTAGAAACTCCTATTGCAGAAGGCGTCCAGTATGACCGTTTTGTTCCGCACCTACTGAACTTAGTCAAACGTCAAAAAGTGCAGATCGAAACACAGGGTACAGTTATTGCTGCACTGGAAGCTCGTTTGTCTGCACTGGAAGCTCGTTTGTCTGCTCTTGAAGCATCGTAGTCTTTGACACTACTCACCCTCATCCACTCAACGTCGAGGTAACTGATGGCTGATCGCAAAATCTCAGACCTGTCGGCACTGACATCACCTGCAACAGGTGATCTGCTGCCTGTTGTCGATGTTTCAGAAGCCGCAAACGTTGACAAAAACAAGTCGATCACGCTCGGCACACTGTTTCGCGGCTTGCCTGACGGAACTGTTGGTGCTCCTGCTGTTGGCTTTTTAAGTGATGCTGGCACGTCTGGGATCTACCGCACTGCCGCCAACGAGGTTGCATTCAGCAATAACTCAGTTTTTACTGGCAAATTCACGACTGCTGGTTTTCAGCTTGGTACTGGCACGGCTGCAGCACAATTGCATCTGTTCAGCACCGACACAACTGATCAGGTCATCATTGAAAACACCGACGCAGGTTTGGACACTGCACCTGACGTGGTGCTGTATCGCAATTCTGCATCACCTGCCGCAAGCGATAACCTCGGAAACATTGAGTTTCGTGGTGAAAGCGACGGCGGAAATGCACACGCTTACGCGCAAATTCTTGCTCAAATCAGCGATCCTGCTGACGCTGCAGAAGTCGGCATTCTTGACTTGATGTCGTCTAATGCTGGTACGGTTGCAAGCCGGATCAGATTGCTCGGCGGCAATGTCGGCATCGGTGAGACCGCTCCGATCTATCCGCTGCATTTGACCACCAGCCTGACGGGCACGGCGATCAATTCAGAATGCACGGCTGATGATCCTGCCTCTGGTGGTGACATCACGCTGTATCACCGTCGCGGCGCATCAGGTGCTGGCCAGGATGATGACCTGCTGGGCACTGTTTTCTTCCGTGGCAAGAATGACAATGCCACGCCTGCTGAGATTGACTATGCAGCAGTGGAAGGCAGCATCGTCGATGCAAGCGACACCACCGAAGATGGTCGCTTGCGTTTGCAGGTTGCAACTGCTGGCACGTTGACGACTCAGCTTGAGATCAACGGCGACACGATCGGTTTCTTCGGCACAACGGCAGCGGCTCAGCCTTCAGCCATTGCCAACATCACGACAACAGCAACAACAGGCACATTGCCTACTGCTGATGGAACGATGACGATTGCAGATGCTGCATCGCCCACCAATGCTGAGCTGCTGGAGTATTGCACTGAGCTTGAGGCAAAACTTGAGTCAGCACTAGCCGCATTGCGTACACTTGGTTTGATCGCAACCTAACGGCTATGTCTGTCCAGCCTGGGACGTATAACTTTACGCTCCAGCGGCGGGCGGACTATTCGCTGCTGCTGCAGTTTAAAGACAGCACTAATGCGGTAATTGACTTAACGGGTTACACCGCCTACGCCCAAGCCTGGAACGAAGGCCGCACCACTAAATACGCCGATTTTTCCATCGCCTACACGGACAGAAGTAACGGTCAGATTACGATTAGTTTGACCGACACACAGACTGCAACGTTCACGCCTGACGAGCTTCGGTACGACGTTTTGCTTGAGGATGGTTCAGGCAATCGCGAGTATTACCTTGAAGGCGTGATTTATGTCAGCCAGGGGTACACAGCACCATGACGACAGTCAACGTCACAAAAACTGAAAACACCGTCAGCGTCACGACGGAAGGCAAAACAACTGTTGTCAAAACACCTGTAACAACAACGGTTACGGCAACAACTGCGGGTCCAGTAGGTCCGCAAGGGCCTGCAGGCGCATCTGGAATAACTGTTTCAGATTCGGCTAAAGTAGACAAAAGCGTCGTCTATTACGACAGCACTGCTGGCACGTACAAGGCTGACGACACCTGGACTATTTCGACCATTGTCCTTGGAGGCAATTTTTAAGCCATGGCCAACACCATCCGACTGAAAAAGCGTGCTTCTGGTGGTGCGTCTGGCGCTCCAAGCAGCCTTGCGCCTTCAGAACCGGCGTATTCAGAAGTCGATAATATCCTGTATTACGGCTATGGCGATGCAGGCGGAGGCGCAGCCAGCAGTGTTATTGCAATTGCAGGCTCTGGCGCGTATGCAACGCTAACCGGCAACCAGACTATTTCCGGCAACAAGACCTACACGGGCACGCTGGATTTTAGTGGTGCGACGATTGCCACATTTGAGACGACCGGGAACGTCACTGTTGGCGGCGATCTGACCGTTAACGGCACGACCACGACCGTAAATAGCACCACGGTGACGGTGGATGACAAAAATATCGAGCTTGGTTCTGTCGCTACTCCGACAGACACAACCGCTGACGGTGGCGGCATTTCGCTTTTAGGTGATACGACAAAGACCTTCAACTGGGTCAACAGCACGGACAGCTGGACCAGCAGCGAGCACATCGACCTTGCATCCGGCAAAGAATTCAAGATTGCTGGAACGAGCGTTCTCAGCAGTAGCACTCTTGGCTCTGGTGTTACTGCTTCCAGCCTGACTTCCGTCGGCACCATCGCTACTGGTGTTTGGAACGGCACGGCAATTGGTTATGCCTACGGCGGCACTGGTCTTACTGCTGCTCCAAGCAACGGTCAACTTGCAATTGGTAACGGCACTGGTTACACGCTTGCCACGCTGACTGCTGGTAGCAACATCACGATCACTGAAGGCAGTGGCTCGATCACAATTGCCTCGACAGACACCAACACCACTTACACCGCTGGTGATGGGCTTGATCTGACCGGCACTGTTTTTAGTGCAGACCTAAAGGCAAACGGCGGTCTGGTTATCGAATCAACCGAGATTGCTGTTGATCTTGGCGCGTCTGCAATTACTGGAACACTTGCAGTTGGCGACGGCGGTACTGGCGCAACGACCTTGACCGGCATCTTGAAAGGCAACGGCACCAGTGCATTTACTGCCGCCACCGAGGGTACTGACTACCTATCCAACAACTCAACTGTTGACGGTGGAACGTTCTGATGGCAAATGTAATCCGTCACAAGCGCGGCACCAGCGATCCTGTTGCTGGTGATTTCAGCCAAACTGCTGAACTGCTTGTCAATACAACAGATGGCGGCCTGTTTACCAAGACAGACGGTGGTTCAGTTGTTGAAATTGGCGCTTCAGCGGCGGCAGCCGATTATCTCAGCAACCCGCAAACGCTTTCGTCTAACACAACGATTCCGTCCAGCACTAATGCTGGTGCGCTTGGGCCAAGTTACACTATCGCTACAGGCGTCACGCTTACTATCTCAACCGGCTCTTTCTTTAGGGTGATTTGACATGGCTGGAACGCTGATCGCAGACACAATCCAGCATTCTGATGCTACGTCTACCGCGACGAACGTACTGGCGGCAACAAATGCAGCGCAGAGCTTTACCGCGCAGCAAACCTTCGCTGAGCTGAAGGAAACAACCTATAGCTTGACTGGAACGGACATCGATCCAGCCAACGGCAGTATTCAGAGTAAGACTGTCGCGGCAAACACTACGTTTACCGAATCGCTTGAAGCCGGTCAGACTGTTGTGCTGCTGCTCAACGCTGGAGCGAGCTATACAATCACCTGGCCAACGTTGACCTGGGTGACAAGCTCAGGCAATAGCGCACCAACACTGACTGCAAACGATGCGTTTGTGTTTTGGAAAGTTAGCACTACTTTGTATGGTGCGTATGTTGGGAGCTACGCCTGATGTTAGGTAAAGCGCTGCAACTTGCTGCTGGTGGCAATTCTGTTGCCGGTGGCGTTACTTGGCCTGACATAAGCACCGCAAGCTTTGTGCGGTTTGACTATGTTGTTGGTTCAGGAAATGACGTGCGCGGCGTATTTTTTAAGCCTGACGGAACTAAGATTTATACTTGCGAATTCGGTGATTACATCAGACAGGCAACGCTATCAACAGCCTGGGACATTAGCACACATGGAAGTTCTGACTACGATCTGCTTTCAAATCAAACGCATAACGGAAACCCTTCGGGTCTTTTTATCGGAAATAATGGAACAGAGCTGTATGTGACAGAAATTAGCAGCGGTCATTACGTGGTTCAATACACCATGAGTACAGCCTGGGATTTGAGCACAGCATCTTACACCAGAAAGTTTGACATTTCAACACAAGTAATATATGCGCGTGGTGTGTGCTTCAGCGAAAATGGAACGCTTATGTTTGTCAATGGTGTAAATAGTAACATAATCAAATACACATTATCTACGGCATGGGATATTTCAACAGCTAGCCACAGTCAAACAAGTTCATCATACAATAACTTAACGACTGCGGCACTTGGAATGTTTATGAAGCCAGATGGAACAAGATTTTATCTTGTAGACAGTATAAATGACAAAATACACCAATGGAATAACGACAACTATCCTTACGATGTCACCACTGACATTGGTGTCACCACTGATGATGATTTTTCCGTAGCTGCACAAGAAACAATTCCCAACTGCATATATATCTCTCCTGACGGCAATCACTTATACGTAGGCGGCGGCGCTGGCAACGGCATCGACCAGTATTCTCTGGGTTAAAACTCATGTTCGTCAAAGCTTCCAACAACGCCGTTGAGCGTTTCCCGTACACGATCAGCGATCTGCGTCGTGACAACCCGAACGTATCGTTTCCTGCAACCGTGCCAGACGCGGAGCTTGAAACTTACGGTGTCTATCGCGTCACGCCTACAACCGCGCCAGAGACAAATCCACGCACTGACACGCTTGAGCGCAGCTGCAGCCTTATCGATGGAACGTGGACTGAAGTCTGGACCAAGGTGCAGCTTGACTCTGCTGTAGCAGCAGAAAACATCCGTGAGCAACGCAACGAACTGCTTGCTGAAACCGACTGGACGCAGCTGTCTGACTCTAGTGTCGCGTCAACTTGGACGGAGTACCGCCAAGCCTTGCGGGATGTTCCCAGCCAAGAGGGCTTCCCTTACAGTGTGACCTGGCCAACGAAGCCGTCCTGATGGGAGTCAAATCACGCACAGGTTTAGCACGGGTTGAATTTCAACCTGGCAAACCTAAAAAAACTCGCCAAGGAAATGGCAAAAATAGTAAACCGCATGGTACGCGCAAACTGCCACGAGGTCAGGGTCGATAAAACTTAAAAAGTTGCTGCAGGCTGAAGTAGAGCGTTTGCGGCAGCGTCAGTTCTGTCGATAAACTGAAGTCAGCAGTTCGGAGAACGCCGTGGATTTCTTCTCCGGCATCGCAACAGTCATAATTTCTGCTGGCGTCGGTGCTCTGTGGAGGCTTGATAAGCGCAGCAGTGTGATGGATGCACGTATCACGTTGGTGCTGGAGCAGATCACGGCATTGCGTTCAGACCATAAAGAAAGGTTGGATGATCACGAAAAAAGGTTGAGAGCTTTAGAGCAGGCTGACTAGACTAGGTCTGCTTCTGTAATCGTCATGGAAGACCTGATCACGCATCCAGCTTTTTGGATTGTTGTTGCTGCAGCCTCTGAGCTGATCGCGCTGTCTCCTCTGAAGGACAACAGTGTTATCGGCTTGGTATTCACTGCACTGCGTGCAATCAAGTCAAAAAAGGGCTGATTCCCAGAGATGGGATGTGGCTATGGCGCTTTGACACGTTGAGTGATGCAGAGCGCCTGCATCGTGCTGTGCGTGCGCAAAAGTTTTACGCAACCTTGCCCAGCAAGATCGATCGGGCCATTGAAGAGGCTTCTGAAGTAATCGATTTGGAGCTTGAGCGCGAGAAACGCAGGCCAAAATACAGCGAAGAGCTGAAAGGTCAGACCCCACTTGGTGGGTACATGCAAATCAAATCAAGGTTTAACGATGACGAAAACCCCGATCCGGCTGCTTGATCTGTTCAAGTATTTCAAGTCAAGGCCCCATCAGATTGCTGCAATTGGAGAGCTAGAGGCTGCGATCCTGAAGGCTGACTCTACGCTGCTGAATCGAGACCAAGAGTGGTACAACACCTGGACGACATCAATCAAAGAACCGACCACTGAGTGGCTGATCACAAGGCGTCAGATTGCAGAGATTTCGGGTCATAACGAAGCATTGTTTGATGATGCTTTCATGAACGACCTGAATTGTTTGGTTCGTGCAGCCAACATGACAAGTTTGAATCAGCGGCGAATGCTTGTCGCTCAAACCTGTCACGAAACGGCAGGGTACAAGTACATGACTGAGATTGGCGATCGTGCTTATTTCACACGCATGTATGACAATCGCTCAGATTTGGGAAATGGTGTTGGTGACGGATACAAATATCGCGGCTGCGGTGTTATTCAATTGACTGGAAAATACAACTTCAGCAGGTTCAGTCGTTGGATGGAGAAGAGCGGAATGAAGGACGATAGGATCATGGAAGGCACAGATTATGTTGCCAACAAATATCCATTTCTTTGTGCCATCTGCTGGATTGAGGAGAATAACTGGGCAGTGTTGTGTGATCGAGGAGACATCTATGAATGCACCCGTCGTCTGAACGGTGGCTACAACGGCATCGACGACCGGATCTACTATTACGAGAAGGCGAAGAAGGTGATCACCCATTAGAGGTCGTAGTAGTCTTGGGCCGACTTGTTCCTGCTCATGACTGTCCTTTGCGACTGGGAGATTGCGTCTCTGTGTGAGGCCAGCCAGCTTGTGTGGCCCTTTCGGCCTGAGCTGGTCAACCCAGCCTCGATCGATGTCACGCTGGGCACTGAGCTGCTTGTAGAAGTCTCAGATCAAAAGGACCTGATACGGATCGACATCTCTGAGCGCACTGAAGATGACCCGTACATGTTGATGCCGAAGGAGTTCGTCCTGGCGCACACCATGGAGAGCTTCAACATCCCTGCAGGGCTTTCGGCTCAGTTCGTGCTGAAGTCTTCAAGGGCTCGCGAGGGATTCACAAATGCTCTTGCCGGATGGGCAGATCCCGGCTGGCACGGCAGCAAACTAACACTTGAACTGAACAATATTCGTCGTCACTGGAGTCTTCCTTTGTACCCCAACATGAAAATCGGACAGATGATCTTTTTTCATATGAGTAGCACGCCGATACATGACTATTCGGTCACGGGGCGTTATAACAATCATGCAACAGTGATGGGGAGTGCAGATGAAAAAACTACGTGACGTAATCGTCCGCGAGACAATCGTCGAGGGTCGTGTTGTCTACCTCTGTATAAGCGGAGAGAAAATCGAGCTGTTCAACTGCCGAGAATCCGCCGAAAAACGCGCACGTGAACGCTGCATCGTCATCGGCTGAGTTCTGATTCACCCAAAGCCAGATCAGGGCTTCGCGTTCAACGTCATAGAAATGTTGCTTTCTGTACCAAGACGCAAAGTCTTCGGCCCCTTTGTGCCCGTTGCATGATAGGCACGCAGGAACTAAATTCTCAATAACAGTGAGCCCGCCCTTATGTCTTGGCAAGACGTGATCAAGGGAACGGGCGACCTCGCCGCAATAAGCGCACTTGCCTCCCCACAGGCTATAAATCCGAGATCTGAACCGCTTCTTCGACTCCCTGCGTCCGACGAAATAAATCTCATCAATACAGGAGAGCATCGCGCCTTCCCATCTAGACAAATTGTACGCAATATGAGGGACGCGCAAAGGCTTCGATACCAGATGAATCCTCCGGCCACCAAGATGAATGATTCCGGTGCTCAATACGTAAATTACGCAGGTGGATATTTCAAGGCGTGGTACATCACAGACGGCGTCGTGAACTATTTACCTGATTTCTTCGACACACAATCTCGCGCCCAGGAGGCTGCCGAACATGCCAGACAACAAGCCATCAATCCCTGAGCTGACGCTTGAACAGGAGCTTCAGCACGAAAAAATCAAGATGATGCTGCAGCAATGCTTAGTCGATCGTGACATCGTCAGCATGCACAAAATGGCAAACTACTTGCTGCAATTATTTTTCTTAGAGCGTCGCAAAAGCGCATACTTCGCCAAAGAAGCAGCGGCTAATTTGCTTCAATCTCTCGGCAACTGATTGTACTGTTCAACGTACAATTCTGCCTGCCAAAGATCACTGCAATATCGACAATAGCCAACTCCGCAAACCTTGTAATGGAGTTCGCCGTTGTGGTCTTCCAGGATTTCGATTGACGTGCCACCGAATCTGAAGAGCGTCTCTAAGTGCTTCAACATCGTTTTGGGCTTGCTCTGCTGATGGGTCAAATAACTCATCTTCATCATCATCCATCTCATCCTCGTCGTCATCCTCTCCCAAGGCTTCAAGAAGACGAAGCGCCCAACATTTCAGATCTGCTACACCTTCGCGGCAATTCATCAAGCTTTCGCTTGGTTGCTCACCAGCTTGAAGAACGTCGTTGCAGGCTTCTTCGATGAACTGGGCTTGGGCTTCGCACATCCAGATCAAGAGCCTGATGTGCCCTTCTGTGAACATGAACTGCGTGTTGACAGCCATGTTGTCTTTGGCAGGCATGTCTCGATGGTAGCTAGAGGTCATGGGGATGGCTCGGTGTCTCAAGCGACCCAGTGGTTAAGAATTGGCGAACCTGTTGACCACGGATTTCGTAGCCAGTTTGGACTTGTGCTTTTAGAGCAAGCGTGTACGGATGGGCATCAGGGAATTCAATCTGCAGAATTCTGAGGCAGTGCTCCAGCACACGCTTTTTCTCTGCTTTCATATCGGCAATTTGCGCCGACGTTCAAGTTGGTTTGTACCGTTTGACGACCCGAAGGTCTTCCACCTGCTCTGGGTAGACGTTTTCAAGCATGCGGCGAAGGTCTTCTTCGCTATGAGCACGCTTGCTCCCACGCAAAGGAGACTGGCCCCGAAGACGTAGTTCATAGTCAAACGTGTCAGCATGAGGGTCAGGGCAGAAAGAAAGACCAGGACCGGTCCTCGCAGGTGGAATCTGGTCCTGAATCAGTGTCGAAAGATCAAACATCAGAACGGCAGATCTTGAGAACTTGCCGAGCCATCAGTAACAGTGACGGGCTTCGGAGGAGAAAGCTTGCCAGCCTTGCCCCAGAGTGATGCGTACATCGGGAAGCCAGGCACGTCATAGGCCTCTTTCTTCTCGGAGTCCCACATGCTGCAGGTGGTGCCATCAGTGTCGACACGTTCTGCCATTTGCATGAACCATTGCGCTGCTTTCACCGCTTCTTCACGAGTGAAGTTGAAAACTGCACTGTGAGAAGGGGCACGCTCGCTGCGCTTGTTCCGGTTTTCGATAATGCGGAACGGTGCGTTGAAAGCTTCTTGATATTCAGCCATCAGAGGATTTCAAAATGAGAGCGAAGGATTTCGTTGATCTGGTTGCTTGTAGTGACGTTGGCGGAAGGATCCCGCTGCAATCGAAGCAACCGCTGGCGGTTCAGATGTTCGATGACATCTGCATCTAAGACAGCACTGACGCGCTTCTTAGTATGACTTTCTGGACTTGAGTTCATCGATGCAGATCTGAAGTTGGTCGACGTTCATCTGCTGCACGCGGCTCCCGCCTTTATTGAGCTTCCACTGCGTGGCCTTCTCGTCAAGGTAAGCAAGGGTGTCGCCCTTAGCCATCTTGGTTTGAAGAAGCTCAATCAGTTCGGTCTCAAGTCCTGCCCTGAGTTCATCAACGGCAGCACCAACCTCAGGGATGACTCGGGGAGCCTTCTTCTTAGGTTCAGGCTGCTGCGTTTGAACAGCAGGTTTTACGGGTGCATCGGCATCGGCAGGTAATTCCTCTGCGGCTGCATACTCTTCCCTGGCCCACAGCTCGTAGCCAAGGGAGAAGAAAGCAGCAGCAGCAGAACAGATAGCCCTGCGATGAGTGTCAGTGACATCTCGCGCCGAGATCGCGTCATAAGCAACAGGCTGATTGCGATTGTTCATGACGGCCTGCGGCCACTCCATCGTTTCGCCCTCTTCAGGGTGAACAAAGGAGATCTGCACGTATCCGGTGCCGTCTGGAGCCTTGAACACGTTGTCGCCTTCGGGTGTGATGGCGAGCTGTGGCATCCAACCGGGAGCGTGCTTGTTGATGAGCTGCATGATCTTGGCCCAAGACACGAAGTCAGCGGCATAAGACCCTGAGCCCTTTTGACGCACGTCATTGGTTGTGACTACGCCTGCGAGGTAGGGCAGCTTCATCAGTCTTCGACGAGGTTGATGGCTTGGCTGAGGATCTCGTAGCAGGTGCTGCTCATGCTGAGTTCATTGCGCTCAGCGACTTCAGCGAGCTTTTCATGCAGCGCGTCATCTACGCAAACAAGGATGGTGTTGCGGCGCTTGGTCTTGATCTTGAGGCTGATCTTCTGAGACATGAGTGCTGATGTTCTGATCATCAGATGGTGGTACGTGCTGATGGTAGGACGATCTGAAGGTATGAGCATCTGATCATCAGCAGTCTCTTGAGACTCAAAAAGCTGTATCGCACAGCACTTGATCTCTTTGTGTCGTCCTGACATCCTAGACGTGCTCATTCAACCCAAATCGGTACACGGTGACACAACGAGTAAATCTGTATCTGGAGGACGACTTCGCCGATCTCCTCAAAGCTCGGAAACCCAGATCCCTGTCCCTGTCTGCCTTCTGCGCCTATCTTTGTGAGATGCAGTTGCGGTCCCTTGACAGTGTGGCTAGACTAGCCACGTGCTCTGCTGGTGCGGGATACCCAGGTAACCTGGAGGCGAAGGCTCAACAGGAGAACGAAGCAGATCAAGTTTCTGCTTCTGACATAAGTTCGCCTTCTGTTGAAGAATCAAAAATTCCCTCCCCTCCCAAGGGCGTTTTGGGGGATGGTGTTGGGATGGGGTTGTCAGGGGAAGGGAAGAGGAAGGTACCTTTTGTTGTTTCAAAGCACGTCCCGAAGGAGCTGGAATGGTGCCGTAAACCCCTTCTTGAGTTCTGGCATGAGAAAGGTGGGAAAAAGTCGAAGCAGGCTGCAATCTTCCTTTTCAATCAACTGATCACGTTGACGGAGAAGTATGGGCAGCAGGTCGTGCTCGATCAACTTGAGCTTGCGACTGCTAAGGGCTTTGACAGCATCACGGTCAAGAACTACGAGCAGTTCGGCCTAACCGCCTCTAAGGGCACTGGGAAGCCTCACGAACCTGAGTTCAGGCATCCGGCCTCTCGTGTCTTCACCGCTAAGGATGGCTTCACTGAACCCGCGACCAACCCTGTCTTGAAGGAGCTGTTCTAAATGGAAAAAGCATTTGATCAAGCGTCGATTCGCCTCACCCTGCGTGATGGCATCGCCAAGGGTTATTGGACTCTTGAAAACCTCGATCGACCTTCGGCTGGTTGGCAGCTATGTGAAAGGGAATGGCGTCGTCACCCCTTAAACGTCAGCAAGACGCATCGACCTTACGAAAACCTAGTCAGGGAGCCGGAAGACGATGACGCCTTTTATCAGTCCCTTTAACATATGAGTATCTGCGCTTGCTCTGTGCCGCTGCAGCCTCTGCCGCTAATACAGCGAAACCCCGCAGGGCAGGCGCGTTACTACTTCAACGAACAGAAGCCAGATCTTAAATACAGCTCTGTTACGTCGATACTGAGTGCAACACAATCAGACGCCACACGCTATGCACTGAAGCGGTGGAAGGCGAAAATCATCGCAGAAGGTGGTGACCCTGAGGAGACGCGCAATGAAGCTGCTCGACGCGGTTCACGCATACATGATTGGTTTGAGCATTTCCTGCAAGGCAAGGATCCGGCAATTCCAGACGACATCGCGCCTTGGTGCCACCATCTCTTGTCTTGCCGTCTTTGGGAGCATCTTGATCATGTCGTTTGCACTGAGCATCAGGTCTGCAGCGACGAGGGCCTGGTCCCGTTTGCAGGCACTTTGGACGCGCTGATCAAGATCAACGGTGAGTTCTGTCTGCTTGATCTGAAGACGAAGGCACCTAACAAGGCCAAGCCAAGCAAGCAGATCTCAGATGAGGCGATGTGCCAACTGCAGGCCTATCGCTTGGGGCTGGCTGAAAACTATGGGATACAGGTGACGCGCTTCTTGGCGCTATACGCCTTCCCTGATCAGCCTGCTCATCCTGTTGGTGCTGCAGGAGATGAGCTGAAGAAGCACGAGACTCATTGGACTAAGCGGATTGAGGCGTATGACTTGATCCAGCGAGCCTCGGGGAGTGTATAGTTGCGGGCATGCGCCGCACCACGCTGCGTTTCTCTCTCGCATGAACCGCTACTACTTCCGGCTTGAAGACGCCAACGTCCTTGAAGTCATTCGCGCAAACTCATTCCTAGAAGCAAAGCAAATTGCTTTTGAGGATTACTGCACCGTCTGGAATCAAATCCAGTGGATTGAACCTGTTCACGCACCTGCATCCAAAACCTATCCCTGACATGACTGAACTCGCCGCATACTCAAGCGAAGCCATCCGCAAGCTTGTTGAACTCAAGCGTCTCAAAGATCAACGCAACGACATTGATGCGCACATCAAGCTGATTGAAAAGGATCTCGCTGTCTTTCATGCAGCAGGCGACCTTGATGACATTAAGGATGGTGAATCCGAACGCACTTATCGCTATGAAGACAACGTTTATGTCTTCTCGCCAGGGCGTGTCACTTATGATTTCTCAAAATGCCTTGACGTAAAAGCAGCAGAAGAAAACCTCAAGGAGGTCAAGTCGGTCAACATCGCGCTTGGCCTTGCTGCTAAAAAACTCGGCAAGCCTTTCTGGACTGTGAAATGACAGATTCAATCAACCCAAGTCACTACAAACAAGGTGAAGTCGAATGCATCGATGCCATCAAGGCATCTTTGTCTCGTGAAGCCTTTCAAGGTTTCCTGCAAGGCAACATCATCAAATACGTGTGGCGTCACAAGCACAAAAATCGTGCTGAAGACCTGAAAAAGGCGCAGTGGTATCTGTCCCTTCTACTCATGGATGAGATCTAACAATGAAGCTACGAGAAGTGTTCAGCCTTGAATTCACTGGAGCCGTCATCGCCATGATCCTTGGCATTCAACTTGGTGTGGCATTCCTCAGCCTCGGCGCTCCTCGCGTGACTCCTGTCGTGCCCTTCACTGGGCATCCTGACGTTCGTCACTCCTATTAGCTGGGAGCTGGAAGCCGCTCACGCGCTGACACTTCCTCACCGCTGGCTCCCAACAGCGGACGATCGATACCGCCTGAAAACAGTATCGACCTGACCTTAGCAGCATCATTCAGACCATTGTGAATCGAAGAAGACTTCAACGCCAAAGCAGAGAGTGCAAGATCTGCGGGCAACGATTCAAGCGTCCTCTTATCTCTGGTGGAAGGCTTTCAAAAGCCTTGACCTGCTCGCCTGAATGCCGCAGACAGCTTTATTCCAATTGGCAGAAATGGACAGAGCCTGAACTTGAATTCATCAAAGAACACGCCAACGACCTGCCTTGGGTCAAGTTCTACGCTGAATTCAAGCGTCAAGGAGGTATGTACGGCTGGCCTCCACGCACCGAAAAGGCATTCGCAAAACGTCTCTATGAAATGGGATACGACAAGCAGCCGCGCTACGTCATGATCCAACTGCCTGAACTTGCACGCATGCTCGGCGTGTCTCGTGAGGTGACTGCACGTTGGGCCAAGAAAGACCTCCCCGTCGGTTACCGCAACCCTGCCAACGGGTACAGCTACGTCTCAATCAAAGAGGTCAGAAAGTTTGCCAGGCGTAACCCACACAAGTTTGCTGGCATCAAGTACAGAAACCTCTTTGCTGTCCTTGGTGACGAAGAATTCTGTCAGCACATTGTCGACACCTACCCAATCCGACCTGGACTTAGTCGACCTGTGCTCTGCATCACAACAAACAAGGTTTACAAGTCAGCATCCGATGCTGCAAAACAATTGAATGTCGTTCGGCAAGCTATAACGAAAGCGTGCCGAGAAAATGCAACCTGCCTTGGATACCGATTCAAATACATCGATTAGTCCGGCATTCACCTTCTTCGTTCACGGTGTCCCCGTACCGCAAGGCAGCAAGTCTGTCTCACGGTCGGGGCATCTTTATGACGTGAACGCAAAGACGCTCAAGCCCTGGCGGCAGCAGATCGCTGACACGATACGAGGCATTGATGCTCGGAGAGTCATTGAAGGCCCTGTTGCGCTCTCCGTCGTGTTCTCCTTCCCTCGGCCTAAGTCGCATTACAACAAGTCAGGTTTAACAACAAAGGCACCGCGAATGCATCAATCCAAACCAGACCTTGATAAACTCGTGAGGGCGCTGGGTGATGGGATTGCTACAGACGCCAACCTCTTAAAAGATGACTCGCAGATCGTCAGCATCAATGCCGAAAAGCGATATTGCGTTGGAGGGGAGCAACCGGGTGCGCTTGTGACGATCATGCTGTTATGATGTGCGAGCGAGAGGGGTTCCCTGTCGATGGCTTGATGGCCGTCCAGGGAATCTTTTTTTATGCTGACGGCATCGGAGTAGAAAGATGTCAACAATCACCTTTGACCCGCAAAAGCTTGTTGGCCCGATCAACGACCTCGTCAAAGTGCAACTGCCAAGGGCAACAACAACTGCACTGAATCAAGCGTTGTTTGCAACACGCAAACGTTTACAAGAGGAAGCAAGAAGCGTCTTTGACAATCCTGTCCCATTCACGATCAACAGTTTTCTGTACGAAAAGCCTGTTCAGGTTGAAGATACAATTCGTGCGCGTGTCTTTGTGCGTGATGATGCCCCAAAAGGCAACGCACCTAGTCGATACCTTGATCCTCAGATTCGGGGAGGCAAGGCATACGTAACACGCTTTCAGCGCTCACTTCTGAATACTGTTGTCACACAGATCGATGGCAGGCAAACCCAGGCTGCACAGCGCGGAACCCTGCTCCGTCCTTCTGCCAGTGATCGCGTAAGGCGCAATCGCTACGGCAACATGGCACCAACCCAATACAACCAAATCCTCAGTGCAATCAAGGGCGGCAAAAGCTCTGCTGACTTCCAGGATGCTGGAGCTGTTCCTTTCAACCTTCGCGGGCGATACGCATACCTCGATGAAGAGGCCCTTGACAATCAATACTTTGTGAATCGCTTTAGGTCATATCCGCGTAAGGCTGGTATTTACAAAATTGAGTATTTGCAAAAACAACCTCGGTTCTATCGCGTAATGACTCAAGGGTCTGTGCCGACTTACAACTCAAAATTCAAGTTCTTTGATTTGTCAACTCAAACAATCACTGATGAATTCACGCGGCGACTTCGGTCTCAAATTTTGCGTTAAGTTCTTGCAAGCATCCGGTTTTACGCAGGCTCAGTTCTTGCAAGGGGTCGGTTTAAGGTGCTCAGTTCTTGCAAGGGGTCGGTTTAAGGGGCTATCACAAAAAGGCTTTGGTTTATGCGTTTATGCGCATGGACGCATATGTTTCTATGCGCATATGCGCATATGGCCATAGACGCTTATTGCGAGCGATTCTCAGTTGCAATTGCACTTAGACGCATATGCGCATACACGCATACACACGTATCGCTAATGAGAATCAGTTGCAACAGCCGAGAGCACTGCTAATGCGACTCATTCGCAATAACTGCTAAATGTCACAAACTGCGCGACACGGTAAGCATCACAAACTGCGCGAGCTGATAGCAGTCACAAACTGCGCGACGCGGTAAGCGTCACAAACTGCTGATTAATTTTCTAGGTTCGGTATCAACCTAGATCGCGCTAGTTGTGCTCAACAATGCGCCGAGCTAATTAGTGAACACAAAGGCTGCATCAGTGTGCGATCAAAAAATCGGCACAGCGTGTAGCACGACTCCCGAAAATGCGACCTATATATAGGTGCATCGGAGCGGTTCCCTCTCGCACTCCCGCACCGATCCTGAATTAATGCTCTCAACTATTCGCCGACCCCGGCCCGTGTTGCCCGGTGAGGCTCTCCCGCCCAAGCCCGTTAAGTGGCCTGGCCCTGCTCCTGTTCTCCCTACCCTCCCTCGCTCATGATCTCAACGTTTCTCCTGGCCGTCTTTAAGGCGGCCCTCCCTCTGCTTTGCCTCGTGGCCCTGTTCGATCTGCTCACCATGAGCCGCCCCCGTCGCATCCGCATGTTGCGCCGCCAGGGGCTCACCTGGGCCGCGATCGCCTCTCGTTACAACTGTTCACAATCCACCGTTCGTCGTTGGGCTCTCGCCTAACCCTCTCGTAATGGCTCTTGCAAGACTTCGTTTCCACCTAACCCGCGTCAGCGGTAACAGCAAAACCGGCCCGATACCGGTCACCACGTCATCCCGTGATACGTGTCCGTCATCCTGCCCCTTCCGTGGCCAGGGCTGCTATGCCGACGCAGGCCCTCTCGCTCTCCACTGGGGCAAGGTCACAGCCGCTGAACGTGGCGTTCCCTTTGCTCAGCACTGCGCGGATCTGGCATCGCTCCCACCTGGCCAGCTCGTCAGGCTGAACCAAGCGGGCGACCTTGTCCACAAACATGGCCGCATCTCCCGCCGCTTCGTGCGCGGCATCGTGGCGGCCTGTCGCAACCTGAAGGCCTACACCTACACCCACCACAAGCTCAACATCGGCGAGAATCTGCAGATGCTGCGCTTCGCTAATCGCAACGGCCTGACCGTCAACGTGTCGACCGAGACCGAAGCCGCAGCCGATCGCGCCATTGAATCCGGCCTGCCTGCCGTGCTCGCCGTCAACAGCGACGAACCGCGCGACACGTGGCACACTCCCGCTGGGAACGTGGTCCTCGTCTGCCCGGCTCAGCGACGCGATACAGACTGCGCTACGTGCCAGCTGTGCCGCACCAGGGGCCGTCGCGTGATTATCGCATTCCGTGCTCATGGCACAGGCAAGAAGAAAGCAAACCAAGCCATCACGGAGACCGCGTCATGCTGACCGCTGAACAGATGGCGGAGGTCATGCAGCGCTACCGCGCCCGCGTCATCGCCGAGCAAGAACGATGCGACGCGATCCGATCGGGCAAGATCAAGCCGCCGCAAGTTGTTAACACTAACTGGAACATTTCAGACAGACACTAACTGCACAGAATAGTTTGCATTAAAAAAGCCCCGCAATCGCGGGGCCATTTTTTATTCCTCGTTGATTGTGAGTTTTTCACTCTCAGCGAGGATTTTTCTTGTTTCCTGCAAGAGTTGCTCGATCGATTCCTGATGGCGTCGGTCGATCTCCTGCAGGCGCTCCAGGTGAGCCCGGAACTGGTCGGCGATGATGCCCATGTTTTCTAGG